>ERZ1699231.2-NODE-2-length-233863-cov-8.609179_pt1 | contig 233863 bp, 194 predicted proteins | sample MGYA00581551_ERZ1699231 | MGnify/ENA primary metagenome ERZ1699231 (study PRJEB42319, sample SAMD00040326) | human oral metagenome | material: saliva | host: Homo sapiens | study: EMG produced TPA metagenomics assembly of PRJDB4115 data set (Metgenomic analysis of... | reverse complement strand
ACGTTTAAGCATAAATATCTGCAAGATTTATAATGTAAAGGTACAAAAACTTGCAGATATAAGCAAATGATTTGTAGTATAATATACTGTGAATCAGCAGAATGTTAGGCTTTTAAGGGTGGACTATTTAGTAAGACAAGAATGACTTATTTATGTGGGAATGCTTACCGTATTGTAACACTTTTGAATCTATCACAAATAAAAAAAAGTCCATAAACTCTTGAAGAGTCTATGGACTTATGCTTTAATGCGAGCGAGGGTTATGCCTCTGCTGGTGCCTCCTCTGCAGGAGCCTCAGAAGTAGTATCCTCAGCAGCCTGTGCTGCCTCAGCCTCAGCCTGTACTGCAACGGCAGCAGCCTTCTTGTCTGCAACCTTCTTAGCAATAGCCTCGTTAACCTTCTTCTCAGCCTCGAGGTTCTGAGCAGCAGCAGCCTTCTTCGCGTCGGTTACCTTCTTCTCAACAGCCTCTGTAGCTGCAACCTTAGCCTGCTTCCAAGCATCAAACTTCTGCTGGCATGCAGCCTCGTCGAATGCGCCCTTCTTAACACCACCACGAAGGTGCTTCATCATGTAAACGCCCTCACCCTTAAGGATGTTACGAGCAGTGTCTGTTGGCTGAGCACCTGTCTCAACCCAGTAAAGAGCACGATCAAAATTCAAATCTACTGTGGCTGGATTGGTGTTAGGGTTATAAGTACCAATCTTCTCAGTAAACTTACCATCACGTGGTGCACGAGCGTCAGCGATTACGATGCTGTAGAAAGCATAGTTCTTACGACCACCGCGCTGCAATCTGATTTTTGTTGCCATAATTCTTTAATAAATATTTTAAAGGTTTGAATTTAATGCTGTCATCTCGTGACAGCGACTGCAAAATTACTTCTTTTTTTTCTAACAGCCAAATAATCTGATGATTATATTAATACTACAACGATTATTTTTCGTCCCGATACGGCTTTTCCCATAAAAGCATTTCAAGATATGATAGCTTTCAATACTAAATTATCTTACTGTTATATGGAAACAACCCTGATGTTTCTCATGCTTAATAAAGCATCGCCCTTGTGAGCGTAAGTCGTTAAGCACTTCACTTAAAACCCATTTAAGAGTATCATTTGTCACAGGACGAGTAACTGAAGCATATTTATTGTAAGCAATATCAAAGGTTGTACCATACAAGTGGCAGCTATTCTCTGTTGCATTATGATTATACCGACGAAGTTTCTCAACATCTTCCTTTGTTCTCAATACGCTTGAAACTAAAAGTTTATTGATAGGCACTCCCTTTGTCTGCAAGCTATCCATAAAGTTACGGGCAATATCTTGAAGTAAGATAGCAGCACGTGGCACAAGGTATGGTATGCTACTATTCAACTTCTTCATATTATAATATGGATTACTACCAACATATACCAATTCGCTCTTACGCTTCTCAGCATCAGCACGATCAGCAACAGGCTTCACACCATAACGCAACGCAGCATCAAGCTGTTGTGGCTGCGAATCAGGAAAGCTCTCTTCATAATCTCTTACACCAACGATTCGGTTTTTCTTCTGTGATCCATCTGATGTAAAGAAATGAGACATCTTAATATTACTTGGAGTTGATTGAGCTTTAATCTTAGCTGAATCAACTTTTTCCATGACATGCGTGCTATCACTATCACCTTTGGATAATGCTTTCATCCTATCATGAGCGATAGACGGAAATAGTAACCTTATGATGGCTAAAAGAAAAGTTATAGCAATGAAGCCCAATAAAAAACGATTCTTTGTTATCTTCTTTTTTTGTTTCATTGATACAAAGGTAATAAGTTTTTGCTGATTGCGAATTATGAATTAAGAATAATTTGTAAGTATCATTATTTTATAGTAACTTTGCGAACAAATATAAAGTAGAAAAAATTGATAGAGAAGCATATAGTTCTTGAAGATATAGACCCAGTAGTCTTCTATGGGGTTGGCAATGGTCACCTCCAAATGATAAAATCACTCTTCCCTAAGTTGAGAATTGTTGCAAGAGACAATGTTATTCGCATCTTAGGCGATGAGGAAGAGATGGTAAAGATTGAAGAAGACATTGAAACCATGCGTAAGCATGTGGAGCGGTATAACACCATTACAGAAGAGGACATCCTTGATATCGTGAAAGGTCGTAAGACCAAAGCTGATGCGGTAAAGGACGTCCTTGTTTATTCTGTATCGGGCAGACCTATTAAAGGTCGTTCGGAACATCAGCAGCAACTGATTGATGCCTTCGAGAAAAACGATATGATATTTGCAGTTGGACCAGCGGGAACGGGTAAGACCTATCTCAGTATTGCCTTGGCTGTTAAGGCACTCAAAGAGAAAGCTGCAAAGAAGATTATCTTATCACGCCCAGCCGTTGAAGCTGGTGAGAAACTTGGCTTCCTTCCAGGTGACATGAAGGATAAGATTGACCCCTATCTGCAACCACTTTATGATGCTTTAGAGGACATGATTCCAGCTGTAAAGCTACAGGATATGATGGATAAACATATCATTCAGATTGCTCCATTGGCATTCATGCGAGGACGAACACTGAGTGATGCTGTAGTAATCCTTGACGAAGCACAGAATACAACACCAGCACAAATACGTATGTTCTTAACACGTATGGGCTGGAATACAAAGATGGTTATCACGGGTGACTTGACTCAGATTGACCTCCCACATGCAGAGAAGAGTGGATTAAAGGAAGCACTTTCGATTCTAAATGGTGTGGATGGTATCTCGGTCGTCAATCTTGATAAAAAAGACATTGTAAGACACAAATTAGTTACGCGTATCGTGAACGCATACGAAGCACACGATAAGGCTAACAAGAGATAGGACTCTATAAACATAAAAACAATGAAAGCATTAACAAAAACTGAATTCCATTTCGATGGACAGAAGAGTGTGTATCACGGCAAAGTACGTGATGTGTATGACATCAACGACGATCTTATCGTCATGGTAGCTACCGACCGAATCTCAGCATTCGATGTCGTACTGCCTAAAGGAATACCGTTCAAAGGACAGGTTTTGAACCAGATTGCTGCCAAGTTCCTTGACCTGACAACAGACATCTGTCCTAACTGGAAGTTGGCTACTCCTGACCCAATGGTAACCGTTGGTCTGAAGTGTGAAGGCTTTCGTGTTGAAATGATTATCCGTTCAATCCTTACAGGTTCTGCATGGCGTGCTTACAAGGACGGATGTCGCGAGATTTGTGGCGTAAAACTCCCTGATGGTATGCGTGAGAACGAGCGTTTCCCAGAGCCAATCGTGACTCCAACTACTAAGGCTGACGAAGGTCACGACATGAACATCTCTAAGGAAGAGATTATTGAGCAGGGTATTGTTTCTGCAGAAGACTATGCAATCATCGAAGACTGGACACGCAAACTCTTTGCACGTGGTCAGGAGATTGCTGCAAAGCAGGGCTTGATACTCGTTGATACAAAGTATGAGTTCGGCAAGCGTGATGGTCAGTGCTACCTCATTGATGAGATTCACACACCAGACTCAAGCCGCTACTTCTACGCAGAAGGTTACGAGGAGAAATTTGAGAAGGGTGAACCTCAGAAGCAGCTTTCTAAGGAATTCCTTCGTCAGTGGCTTATCGAGCACAACTTTATGAATGAGCCAGGACAGACCATGCCTGAGATTACAGATGAATATGCTGAGACAGTTAGCGACCGTTATATCGAACTTTACGAGCATATCACAGGCGAAAAGTTTGACAAGGCTGTTGAAGATGGCGATATTGCTGCACGCATCGAGAAGAATGTAAAGCAGTATCTGGCTTCAAGAAAGTAAAATGATAAATACTAATTCATATTTCTAAGTTCTTAATTCTGATTAGAACTATTCAGGGATTAATCTCTAATATGCCCCTATAGCATATCAAAGAATAGTAATCATAATTATGAATTTAGAATTATGAATTATGAATTAAAAGAATTATGTACGAGCAGGAAAAGATTAAGCCCTATGATGGAGAGGGCGAGAAAGGAAAACTAATAGAAGAGATGTTTGATAACATCGCACCAACTTATGACACCCTAAATCATCGTCTTTCTGGAAATATTGATAAGGGGTGGCGTAAGAAAGCTATTCGTCAGTTGCAGCCTTTCCGTCCAAAGCAGATGCTTGACATTGCTACAGGTACTGGCGACTTTGCCATTCTTGCAGCTAAAGAGCTGAAGCCAGAACATCTTATCGGTGCAGATATTTCTGAAGGTATGATGGCTATCGGTCGTGAGAAGGTAAAAGCTGCAGGACTAAGTGATGTCATTTCGTTTCAGAAGGAAGACTGTCTTAACCTTTCTTTTCCCGACAATACGTTTGATGCTGTGACAGCTGCATTCGGTATTCGTAACTTCCAGAACCTTGATAAGGGACTTGCTGAGATTTGCCGTGTACTGAAGAAGGGTGGACACTTGAGCATTGTAGAGCTGACAACACCTGTTAAGTTCCCAATGAAACAACTTTTCCGCATCTATTCTAACACATTCTTGCTGAACTATGCTAAGTTTATCTCAAAAGATAAAAGTGCATACGAATACCTTAACAAGACTGTTGAGGCTTTCCCACAAGGCGAAAAGATGATGGAGATATTCCAAAAAGCAGGCTTTGCGAAAAGCTCTTTCCGCCGATTGACATTCGGTATCTGTACAATGTATTTTGCAGAGAAATAGGATTCTTCTGAGATATTGACTTACAAAACCTAATATGACAGAGAGAAATTATTAGACACATTATCATAATAGTTTTGATTTCATTTTCCTGTCACATTTAACACTTCAAGTTAAACAAGTGTGATACAGAGCATTAAGCAACCGATTTGAATGACAGAAGTGACAGGAAAGTTTGTTTGTAAGTAGAATATCGTTCGATGTAACGAATGGATAAAATAATTTATAGAACAAGGTAAAGATATGGACAAGTACGGACTAATTGGCTACCCATTAGGGCATTCTTTCTCTATTGGCTATTTCAATGAGAAATTCGAGAACGAACACATCAATGCCCAATATATCAACTTTGAAATTCCATCTATAGAGGATTTCAAAGAGGTAATTGATGCTAATCCTCAATTACGTGGACTGAATGTGACCATTCCTTATAAGGAGCAGGTAATTCCTTATCTTGATAGTCTTAGTCCAGAAGCTAAAGCTATTGGTGCTGTAAATGTTATTCGTGTCACCCACAAAGGCAATAAAACTATACTTAAAGGCTTCAATAGCGATGTGATTGGCTTCACACGTAGTATTGAACCTTTACTTGAACGCCACCATAAGAAGGCACTTATCCTCGGAACTGGGGGTGCATCAAAGGCTATCAACTATGGGCTAAAGTCGCTCGGACTGGAAACGAAGTTCGTATCACGTACAAAACGAGCTGAAGTTTTAACCTACGAAGAAATAACTCCTAAGATTATTCGTGAGTATAATGTGATTGTTAATTGTACTCCACTCGGCATGTATCCCAATACGGAGGTATGCCCATCGCTTCCATACGAGGCTATGGACAGCCACACACTACTCTACGACCTACTATATAACCCTGATGAAACCTTATTTATGACAAAAGGGCGTGAGCATGGAGCTATTGTAAAGAATGGTCTTGAAATGCTTCTTCTACAGGCTTTCGCAAGCTGGGAGTTTTGGGAAGGAGAAGAACAGAAATAAAACTGATTCATCCAAAATATATAGTGAGAAACTAAAGCCCTTATATAATAAGGTAAGCCTTATCACTCCAAATTACTGAAGCCCCATAAAACTTTCTGAAAGGAGATGAGGAATAAGGAGGAAAGATTAACTTAACCTTTCCTCCTTATTTTATATACGGCAAACACATAGTCAAATCCCCTACCCATTTGAAGAGATATTTATATAAGAGCATTTGTCCTAATTTTTCATTCCCAACTTTTAAGAATATGCTCTTTCAGCTTCTAAAAGACGCCCAATAAGCTTGCAAAAGATGCCCTTTTGAGGTCTTACTAACGCCCTTTTGAAGTCCAATTAAGCACCTTTTACTTTCACGTTTTACAAATATCTGATTCTCTGTAGGTTACGAACGTATCACATAGAGGTGATTTTTGACCATTCAAAGGGGGGAATTAACCACTTAATGTCAATATTTTTCACAACAGAAACATAATCCTTGCCTATTTACTTACAGATAGATGTGGGAAGTCTTATTCCTACACTACACCCATTTCGTAACCTTAGTTGTAGGCAACTTTAATAGACTTCCCATTGGACAGACAAAGCGACAATAAGGACGTGGTACAAAGAATGACAGCAAAATAAACACAACAGCTATCAGAATAATTACCCAAGCTGCTGATTTAAATATAAAAGCTACAAACAATTCATAATCCATCCACTGTGACCAAACACCTGCAAGCATCAAGATCATCAACACCCAAAACAATAGTTTACGGAAATGTTCAAGATATTGTACAGTCTGTTTGCTCATCTTCAACTTATTATGATTTGTCATTCCCGCCAACTCTTGTACAGAGCCTAACGGACAAACATGTGTACAATAGTAATTCTTCTTACCAAAAAGGGGATAAATGAAGGCTGTTATCAACATAATGATAGGAATCAATGATATCCATACATTCATACCACCAGACATGAAACCAACAAGAACAGACCATGAAATGAATGTTCCTCCCCATAAGCCTAAAACCACAAAGTTCAATAAGAGCTGGAAGACACGATAACGCTTGTTCTTAACAAACAAAGGAATAATAGCTGCCATAAGAACAACAATAAAACCAATTATCGTCTTTGCTCGTAAGTCCAGTCTATCTAAGAATGAAGTCTCTTTCACATTCTTAGCCGCATACTGTAAACCTGCCTTCATATTTCCAATAATAGCATTTGAAGAGTAAGTGGCTCCAGTTACGCCATCAACCTTCATAGCCAACGCCTGTTCGGTCGTTTTACCATTCCAACGATTTAACAATTCACTGGCTTCTTGGAAGAATTCGGGGGTCTCAGAATTATGTAATGCCTTTACCTGCTGAACTTTTCCTTTCTTAAGATAAATCTCTAAAGGAACTGCACCTCCAAAGCCCTTTACATCCTTTGCTAAATAAGTGGTATTGATAACAACCCTACCATCATCTAATGTACGAAGGGTATCTATCTTGGTTTTTGTTTCCTTGTTATCATTACTAAACAAACGATTACCCAATAGTTTTCCATCACGTTGTACAGCCGCAACTGCCAAAACCAATATGCAGGCTAATAACAAAAATAATTGTTGAAGTTTCTTCATTAAACTGATACATCTTTTTATTCTGGGAAATGCAAAAATACAAATAAATATCGAAATCAACCTAATGTGAGATACAGATAATTGAACTTTTTTACACTTTAACTTTATTAACATCAAAATATTATATTTTATTTTGCCTCTTCACGGCTTTTTCCTATATTTGCAAGCAGACTTTGCAAATAGGTCTACCTAAGCATATACTTACAAGCTACCAAACGAAGAACCAAACTTATAAACCTAAACAATATGACAAACAAAAGAACATGTCTATACGACAAACACGTAGCATTAGGCGCACTTATCACTCCTTTTGCAGGCTTTGACATGCCCATCCAATATACAGGAATTATTGATGAGCATAACGCAGTAAGAGAACATTGCGGAGTTTTTGATGTGTCTCACATGGGAGAGGTTATAGTATCAGGTCCCGAAGCAGACAAGTTTATTAACCATATCTTTACAAATGACGTAAACGGACTTGCTGCGGGTAAGGTGCTTTACGGTATGATTTGCTACCCTGATGGTGGAGTTGTAGATGACACATGTATTTGTAAACTTGACGACCACTTGTACCTCATGACAATCAATGCTTCCAACATTGATAAGGACGTAGCGTGGATTGAACAGAACGCAGAAGGTTTCGATGTTATTATTGAAAACAAGAGCGAAGCTTATGGTCAGTTAGCAATTCAAGGTCCAAAGGCTGAAAGCATGTTAGAAGATGTGCTCGGTCTTGCTTGCAAAGAATTGAAGTTTTATGAGGTTAAGCGCCTTCAGCAAGATGGTACTGAGGTTATCGTTTCTCGTACAGGATACACTGGAGAAGACGGTTTTGAAGTTTATGGCACACCTGAATATATCGTAAAGATATGGGATAAACTGATTGAAGCTGGCGTAAAACCTTGTGGATTAGGCTGCCGAGACACCTTGCGTTTTGAGGTAGGCATGCCACTCTATGGTAATGAACTTTCTGATAAGATAACCCCAGTCATGGCAGGCTTATCAATGTTCGTGAAGTTTGATAAAGAAGAGTTTATCGGAAAGGAAGCCCTTTTGAAACAAAAGACAGAAGGTGTCAGCCAGCGTCTCCGTGGTATTGAGTTAGACGATAATGCTATTCCTCGTCATGGATACAAGGTTCTGAAAGATGGTGTTGAAGTTGGTGAAGTCACCACGGGCTACCACCTCATCTCTGTTGATAAGAGTTGTGCTGTCGCATTGGTAGATGCTTCCGTTCAGATGGGTGATAGACTTGAGATCCAAATTCGCAAGAAGACTTTCCCAGGCACTGTTGTTAAGAAGAAATTCTATGAGAATCACTATAAGAAATAAAATCTATAAAGCTAATAAACAATCAAAAAAATAATATTATGGCAAAAGTAATTGAAGGACTCTATTATTCAGAGTCACATGAGTTCGTGAAAGTAGTTGGCAGTGTTGGCTATATTGGTATTACCGATTATGCACAGCACGCTTTAGGTAACATCGTATATGTTGATATGCCAGATGTAGACGATGACATTGAAGTAGATGAAGATTTTGGTGCAATAGAGAGTGTTAAGGCTGCTTCAGACCTCAAATCTCCAGTATCTGGTAAGGTGATCGAAGTTAATGAGGCTTTGGAAGATGAACCAGATTTGCTCAATAAAGATGCATACGAAAACTGGATTATAAAAGTTGAACTTACAGATACTGCAGAGCTGAAGAATCTTATGGATGCTAAAGCTTACGAAGAATTCTGTGCAGAATAAAGTTCTACGAAATAAATATATGGGCGTTTATAAGTGCAAATAGGTGATGATAGAAAAGCCTATCATCGCTTATAAACGCTTATTTATATTTATATCAGTTTACTACTAACCTATTCAATCCTAAACAAATGATTCATAAGTTTTTACCTCACACAGGTGAGGATATACAACAGATGCTTGACCGTATTGGCATAAAGAAACTTGAAGACCTATATGCTGAAGTACCTGAGAGCATCCGTTTCAAGGGAGATTATGATATTCCAGAGACGATGAGCGAGTTAGAAATACGCGCTTTCTTTGAGAAACTTGGACAAAAGAATGACAAGCTTACTTGCTTCGCAGGTGGAGGTGTATATGACCACTATGCGCCAAGTGTTATTCAGAATCTTCTCAGTCGTTCGGAGTTTCTTACATCATATACCCCTTATCAAGCTGAAATATCACAAGGAACACTCCATTATATCTTTGAGTTCCAAAGTATGATGGCTGAACTTACTGGTATGGATATCGCCAACGCTTCTATGTATGAAGGCACTACAGCAACAGCTGAGGCTATGATGGTAGCTTTCGATAATGCAAAGAAGGCTAACACTGTATTATATTCTGAGACTTTATGCAAGAATATCATTGGCGTATTAAAGACTTACGCACATTTCCATGGTATTAAGCTCAAGGCTATCAAGGCGGTTGATGGTGAGACTTCACACGAAGACTTAAAGAAACAATTGCAGGCAGGTGGTGTGGCTGGAGTTATCGTACAACAGCCTAATCGACATGGTATTATTGAAGACTTTACAGGCTTTGCTGATACTTGCCATGAAGAAAAGGCACTGTTCATTATTAACAGTGTTGCAGCTGACCTTGCTTTATTAAAGACACCAGGAGAATGGGGTGCAGACATTGCTATAGGTGATATTCAGAGTCTTGGACTTCCAATGGCATTTGGTGGACCATATGCTGGCTACATGTGCTCAACTGAAAAGCTAATGCGTAAGCTCCCTGGTCGTATCGTGGGTAAGACATGTGATAGCCGTGGACAGCGTGTATTCGCACTGACCCTACAAGCACGTGAACAGCATATCCGTCGTCAGAAAGCAACTTCAAACATCTGTTCTAACCAGAGTTTGATGGCACTTTATGCTACAATCTACATGAGTATGATGGGAAAAGAGGGTATAAAAGAGGCTGCTCAGATGGGCTATGATGGTGCACATTACCTTTGCGAGCAACTCCTTAGTACAGGTAAAGTTAAGCTTGTTCACAACAAGCCTTTCTTTAATGAGTTCCTTATTCAAATAAAGGAACGCGACACCTTCTTCGACAAGGCTATCAAACAGGGTATTCTCCCAGGCATCAAGGTTGATGATGACAAACTCCTTATTGCCGTTACAGAGAAACGTACAAAAGAGGAGATTGATACACTCGTCGGATTATTATAGTCACACAAAGTTTTTCTAAATCTACGCAACAATGAATAATAAACTATATGGCAATCTGATATTTGAGTTGTCACATCCAGGAAGACGTGCTTATAGCCTCCCTGAGAATCGTTTTGGCCATCATCCTTTACCCGACTTCTGCAAACGAGAGAAAGATGCAGAGCTACCAGAATGTGATGAGTTGACGGTTGTACGTCATTATACTAATCATAGTGAAAATAACTTTGGCGTTGATAACGGTTTCTATCCTCTGGGTTCTTGTACGATGAAGTACAATCCAGTCATCAACGAAGAGATAGCTTCAATGCCATGCTTTACAGCCCTTCACCCTCACCAACCTATTGAAACAGTCCAAGGTGCACTGGAGGTTGAATACAATATTCAACGTGCTCTTGCTTCTATTACGGGTATGGCAGAAGTCACACTTAACCCATACGCTGGTGCACATGGCGAGTTAACAGGTTTGATGCTCATAGCATCTTACCATCAACAGCGTGGTGACACAAAGCGAACAAAGGTTATCGTACCTGACTCTGCTCATGGTACTAACCCTGCCTCTGCTGCTGTTTGCGGTTTAGAGATTGTAGAAGTAAAGAGTACAGCTGAGGGACTTGTTGATGTCAACGACTTAAAACCGCTCTTGGGTGATGACATTGCAGGTATGATGATGACCAATCCTAACACCTTAGGTCTCTTTGAGAAAGATATTCCAGAGATTGCTAAGCTCATACATGACTGTGGCGGTCTGCTGTACTATGATGGTGCCAACCTCAATCCACTATTAGGTGCAGCACGTCCTGGAGACATGGGATTCGATGTTATTCACCTCAATCTACACAAGACATTCTCTACACCACATGGTGGAGGTGGTCCTGGTGCTGGTCCTGTCGGTGTCGGTGAGAAACTAATTCCATTCCTACCAAAGCCACATGTAAAGAAGACGAAGGATGGCTTTGTTATTGACAATCCAGATACGACAGGAGAATTCTCATCTGATAATATTCGTATTAGTGGTTACCTCGGCAATTTCCTCGTTATTCTTCGTGCCTACACTTATATTCTCACACTTGGCAAGAAGCATCTCAAGGAGGTTGGACCATTTGCAACTCTAAATGCGAACTATATCAAGGAATGTCTAAAGGATGATTACGAGCTTCCTATTGACACACTTTGTAAACACGAGTTTGTATTCGATGGCTTGAAAGATAAGAGTACCGGTGTAACAACAATGGATGTTGCCAAACGCCTACTCGATTATGGCTATCATGCTCCAACAATATATTTCCCACTTCTGTTCCATGAGGCTATGATGATTGAACCAACAGAAACAGAAAGTAAGGACACTATTGATGGATTTATAGAGGTGATGCATACCATTGCTAAAGAGGCTCTTGAGAACCCAGAGCTTGTTAAGGGAGCACCATACAACACACCTATTGGACGTGTAGATGATGTTCTTGCAGCTAAGCATCCAATCCTTACTTATCGTCAGCTTGTCAACGACGTAGAGGAGAATGCATAGCGTATCTCCACAGTAACTCTATAAGAGATTGAATATGAAAAAGACAAATCTATTAATAATCGGTTCGGGACCTGGTGGTTACCGAACCGCTTCCTATGCTGCTCAGAATGGTTTGGAAGTGACAATCATTGAGAAAGCACAGCCTGGTGGAACCTGTCTGAATGCTGGTTGTATTCCTACGAAATGCCTTGCACATGATGCTGAGCTACGCCTTACGACTTCTTCTCTTTACGAAACGACTCCCCCACTCGATTTTACGAAGGTAATGGAGAGGAAAGAAGGAGTTATCAATCAACTTAGAGAGGGCGTAAGCACTTTACTTAGTCAGCCTGGTATAGAATTTATTATAGGTGAGGCTCGTTTTGTTTCTGACCATGTTGTTGAAGTAAATGGCGAACAAATAGAGGCTGAGCATATCATCATTGCGACTGGTTCACGTTCAAAGATGCCACCTTTCATGAGTGAAGAAGACTTCTTGAGCCAGTCTGAAACAGCACAAAACATTGTCACATCCACGGAATTACTTTCTATTGCGAAGGTTCCTCAACGCCTCACAATCATTGGGGCAGGAGTTATCGGAATGGAATTTGCTTCAGCTTTCTCAGCTTTCGGTAGTGAAGTGACAGTTATCGAGTTTATGAAGGAATGCCTCCCTCCTATTGACAGCGATATAGCTAAACGCTTAAGGAAGACATTAGAGAAAAGAGGTGTGACCTTCTACATGCAGAGTGCAGTAAAACAAATCTTATCACCTGCAGAGAGCGGACAGGAGTATATAACCGTTGTATTCGATAAAAAGGGTAAAGAAGATAGAATTGATACCGACCTTGTAGTGATTGCTACAGGTCGTCAAGCTAACTTCGACAATATCGGTATTGAATCGACTGGTATAGAAGTAAACGCAAAGGGTATTGTTGTCAATGACAATATGGAAACAAATGTGAAGGGTGTATATGCTATCGGTGACGTCAATGCACGCCAAATGTTAGCGCATGCAGCAACCTTCCAAGGCTTCCGCGCTGTCAATCATATTCTTGGAAAGGACGATAACATTCAACTTAATATCATGCCATCTGCAATCTTTACATATCCAGAAGCAGCCTGCGTAGGTAAGACTGAAGACCAGTGTAAAGCTGAGGAAACCAAGTACTCTACTCGAAAAGGTTTCTATCGCGCCAATGGTAAGGCTTTAAGCATGGAAGAAACTGAAGGTATGATAAAGGTGCTAATAGCTGAAGATGGCTCTATATTAGGTGCACACTGCTATGGTGCTCACTCTGCCGACCTTATTCAAGAAGTTGCAACTTTAATGAATTATGATGCTAAAATGGATAAGATACGAGACATCATTCATATCCATCCAACGTTAAGTGAGATTCTACAAGATGCACTCCTCTAAAAAATAGGGATATTAGTATCATTCTCTAAAATGACAATAATGAGCCTTTCTTCCCTCATTTTATCAACGTGTCAATACTTAGCACGTATGGCGCGGAGGCTTAGCACATGTGGTGTTAATGCTTAGCACCAATGGTGTGGAGCGATAAACACCTGCAAATATGTACTCATGACGAGGGCAAATTGTTATCAAAAGAAGGTTACAAAACCAATAAACGATAAAAGTTATACACAAAAGAACATTATCATTCCTGCTCCTTTCAACACAAAGAACAAAGGGATTCACCTCCAGAAGTAAATACTTTTAAGTATAAAATGTTTGGAGGATAAAAATCTTTATGCTAACTTTGCACGCAGAAAGGATACAGATTTAGTCGTATCGATTCGATCGGGATAGTCATCAAATAAATTAGAAAACCCGAGATGACTTCTTTTGTTAATGGCGGGCCACATAAATCGCATTTCAGCGACTAAGCCGCAAGGTCAGTGGATTACAAAGACGAGGAGCTCTCTTATCATTGATACTCGGACTTTTCATCACATCGTCGATACGACTTTTCTAATTCCCATTTCTTTAAAGAAGAGGGATTGAGGTGGGGTTTCCAAGTGATTCCCCACCTTTTTCAATTATTCAAGCGTATAGTAATTATGTAAAACTTAACCTCCTATAAGTAGCCTGTGAAGTTATAAAAGATTATCTATCAATACTTATACCATCATTTAGGCTTTCTTAAAGGGGATAATAAAAGAAATTTAGCAATGTTCTCAGGAATTGTAGAAGAGATGGCAATCCTTAGAGGGATTGAACATGAACAGGAGAATATCCATTTCACTTTTCAATGTTCATTTACAAAGGAATTGAAGATTGACCAAAGTATTGCACACAATGGAGTGTGCCTTACAGTCGTTCGCTTCCAAGACGATACCTATACGGTGACAGCCATGAAGGAAACCCTTGAACGCTCGAACTTAGGCTTACTCAAAGTGGGAGATCGTGTGAATATAGAACGTTCAATGATTATGAACGGTAGATTAGATGGACACATCGTACAAGGTCACGTTGATCAAACAGCTAAGTGTGTTAATATGGAAGATGCAGATGGTAGTACCTATTTCACCTTCGAATATCCGTGCAACCGAGAGATGGCACAACGTGGCTATTTCACTGTTGATAAAGGGTCAGTTACGGTCAATGGTGTCTCACTGACTGTTTGTGAACCAACAGATAACAGCTTTAAGGTAGCCATCATTCCTTACACACGAGAGAATACCAATTTTGCTGACATTCATATTGGCACTATTGTAAACCTCGAGTTTGATATTCTTGGCAAATATATAGCACGCTTAAATAGCTTTACAAAATAAATATTGTAAATATTTATTATCATAGCATCTAACAACCCTAAACAACGTAGGAAATAGAGTAAAGAAAGCTATTTCAGTGTTGTTTAGGGTTGTTTTATTATAAAAATAAGTTAATTAAAAACCTTTTGTATATATATAACAACAGGTTAATGTAAAAAAAACTCACATATTCAATCAATACATTTTATTTTACAAAAAGTTTTATTACCTTTGTTTGCAGATATAGTTGTAAAGACAAATAAAAGTAATAAATGAGGAAACAAACAGACATATTTAAGAGCTTTTGGAACCAAATTATCATTTGGCTTCCACTTTTCCTCATACCCATTTTGTACGCTCCGCAAGGAAATACATCATGGCAAAACGACTTGTCGATATATATCATTCCCCTTTCAATGATGGCAGTTGCATATACCAATTATTTTGTACTTGCCCCCATGTTATTAAAGGGACGGAAGAAAGAGTTTTGGGTAATCAATACACTGCTCATCCTTTTCTTATCTATTGTACAGCACGAATGGTTATACTACATATCAGGTGAGCAAAACCTGATGACTTATCCATACCAAATCTTTGTAGAAAACAAAGAGAACAAGTACGTATACCCACACATCTTTTTTATTATACGCAATGTCTTTAACCTAAGTATCTGTGCTGGTGTTGCTACATCGATACTAATGGCACAGCGTTGGTCAAAGGCTGAAAAAGAAAAGCGTGAGGCTGAAACAGCAATGACAAAAGCCGAGTTGGTAAACTTACGTCAGCAAGTCAACCCACACTTTTTGCTCAACACAATGAATAATATCTACGCGCTGACAGCTTTCGATACAGAAAAGGCGCAGAAGGCAATTATCGACCTTTCAAAGATGTTACGACATATTCTCTATGACAACCAGCAGCCTTACGTCTGCCTGAAGGAAGAAGTAGAGTTCTTACACAATTATGTCGACTTGATGATGATACGCATACCAGAGAATGTAGAAATCAAACGCGAGTGTAACATCCCATCTAATTGTAACATCCATGTTGCGCCAATGATATTTATCTCATTGTTAGAGAATGCCTTTAAACATGGTATTAATCCAGAGCAAAAGAACTTTATTCACATAAAGTTAGATGCAAATAATGAGCAAATAATATTCTCCATACAAAACAGTAATAACCCAAAGGGAGAGGCAGAAAGGAACGGTCATGGCATAGGTCTCAAACAAGTAGAGCGCCGTCTTGAGCTTGCTTACCCTGGTAAGTACAAATGGGAGAAGGGATTTGATAGTAATAGAAATACATATTCATCTAAAATTATCATTTATGACACTAAACTGTATAATCATTGACGACGAACCTTTAGCAGCAGACTTGCTTGCGAGTTATGCTAAGAAAACACTCTTTTTGAACTTAATTGGTGTTTTTAATAGTGCTGTAGAAGGCGTAAAAGCCATCCGTGAGAATAGGGTTGACCTCATATTCTTAGATATACAGATGCCTGAACTTAGTGGACTGGAGTTTGCAAAGATTCTACCAAAGGAAACTAAGATTATTTTCACAACTGCATTCAGCCAATATGCTATCGATGGTTACAAGGCAAATGCAATTGATTATCTTATGAAGCCAATTAGCTATGATGACTTCTTAGCTGGTGCAAACAGGGCTTTAGACTGGTTCCAAAGTACTCGTCAGACAGAGAATGCGTCGAACGACCGCTTTATCTTTGTGAAGAGCGAGTACAAACTGGTTAAAATCATGTTTGATGACATCCTCTATATTGAAGGATTGAAGGACTATGTTAAGATTTATCTTGCTAACGACCATAAGCCAATCATGAGTCTAATGAACATGAAGAAGATTGAGGAGTCACTTCCTAAACCTGAATTCATGCGCATTCATCGTTCCTACATCGTACACATGAAGAAGATTGATGGCATTGATCGTTTCCGCGTTGTAATCGGAGATTCTATCCTTCCAATCTCAGATAGTTATAAGACAGTTCTTCAAGATTATCTTGATGGACATACATTATAAGCTTGAAAAGATAAAACAAACAAAATAATAAAGACACTAACTTCTGTCTCTTTCAAAAGAAGAAAATAGAAGTTAGTGTCTTTTTTATGCTTTAAACCCATAGATAACTATATGGGTAAGAAAAGTCAAAAAGACGAAATGGATAGTGAAACTTATCCATTTCAAAACTCATATATATATGTTTCTACCACGCAAACATCAGAACAACGCTACTTACTCGTAGTCAATCCACTGCGTTTCGTGCGCTTAAATGAGCGGTAATCATCAAGTTCAATCTCAACATCTGGCTCTACCAGTTCACCTTCTCTTGGTAACTGGAACTTCATATACTTGATGTTCAATCCACGTTCAATCCATTGATTCTCATAATAAGTATGAATACCAAGAATCTCACGTGTCTTCTCATCCATCTGATTCTCAGCTACCCTACCCTCGCTTAACTCATTACCATAGAGATCTTCTGTACGGAACAGAACTGGCAATTGGTTCACATTAACCATGTAGGTAGTATATGTAAAGAGGAAGTTTGAATCCGTCTTAAGATGAACAATACCACCATCTATCAAGAAACGACGATAACGATTCATGAAGAAGGTAGAAGTCAGACGCTTATGCACGTTCTTCATCTGAGGGTCCGAGAAGGTAAGCCATATCTCTTGCACCTCATCTTCGCTAAAGAAACGGTCAATAATCTCAATGCTGGTACGCAAGAAAGCTACATTATCCAACCCTTCTTCCAAAGCTTGTTTAGCACCTGTATAGATACGAGCCCCCTTGATATCAACGCCAATAAAGTTGATATTAGGGTAAACACGTGCCAAACCAACAGTATATTCACCCTTACCACATCCCAACTCAAGTACAATCGGATTATCGTTATGGAAATACTGTTCACGCCAATGCCCTCTCATTTCAAATGGAACTTCACTGATAACGCCATAAGGATATTGGAAAACGTTCTTAAACGTTTCCATCTCTGCAAATTTCTTTAACTTACCTTTACTCATGAGTGCAAAGGTACAATAAAATTAAGGAACGAGCCGTAAGGAGCAGTATTTAATTTATTTAGACTGACTGCATAGCCATAAATTCACTTGATTACAAGATATTTTTGTACCTTTGTACTCTAAAAGTGATTCATCATGGCAATAAAAGCTGCATTCTTCGACATAGATGGTACGTTAGTATCCTTTAAGACGCATCAGATTCCAGCATCTACTATAAAGGCTATTGAGCAGGCAAAAGAACAAGGCGTGAAGATTTTCATCTCCACCGGACGCCCTGTAGCCATTATTAATAACATTGATGCCATCCGACATCTTATTGATGGATATATCACCTTTAATGGTGCACGTTCCTTTGTTGGCGAAGAAGATATCACTTTGATGCCTATTCCCGAAACCGAGGTACGAGCAATGATTGAGGATGCCAGCCGTCGCGACTATGCCGTTTTGGTATGTGCCCGAGATGTTGTTGCACTTCATAATCATAAACCTATCTTTGACGAAATCTTCGTCCAAGACTTAGGTGTTAACAATATCGATATCAATAAACCTGTAGACCCACTGCTCAGCCAACCCGTTCTACAGCTCACACCTTTCTTCAGTGAAGAAGATGAGAAGGCTATTTCTCCATCAATGCCACATTGTGTATCAGCACGTTGGCATCCAAAATTCACCGATATTACTGTACAAGGAGCTGACAAAGGGAACGCATTGAAGCAGATGTCAAAGCACCTTGGTATCGGTTTGGAAGAATGTATTGCCTTCGGTGATGGTGGCAATGACATGACGATTCTCCAAACAGCCGGTATCGGTGTCGCAATGGGAAATGCCTATGAAGGAGTAAAAGCTGTAGCTGACTATGTCACAACAAGTGTAGATGAGGACGGTATACGTAATGCCTTCATTCATTTCGGAATTATAAACAACTAAAGATTAAGGGTTATGGCTTCTGAATCTTGATTCATAAGCATATATAACTAAACATTAGGAATTAAAGAAAACAATGTCAAACAAGATAGAACGTTCTTCACAAGAAAAACGTACTGCCTTTGTGGTAGTCTTCGCTTTCTGTGTTATGCTTGCTGAAATTGTTGTGGGACTATCTTCTCACTCAATGGCACTCTTTGCAGATGGCGTTCACATGGGTTCACACGTATTGGTTATCGGACTCAATTGGGCAGCCTACGTGTTAGTACGCTACCTACAAAACAAGGGTGCAACCCATTACAATACAGAAAAGATACTAAACTTAGCTGCTTTCACAAGTGGTATATTTCTGATTCTCACGGCTATCTTTATTATCGTAGAAGCAGTAGAACGATTATCTTCACATGGAGAAATCCACAACTATGAATTGGCATTAACAACTGCAGGAATAGGTTTGGTAGCAAACACTATTAGTGCTTCAATCCTTCATGGACATCATGGTGCAGCAGACTACAATAGCCATGCAGCCTACCTCCATGTCCTTTCAGATGCTCTAACAGAGATTGGAGCAATCATCGGAATACTCTGTGCCATGTTTTGGAACATTACTTGGATTGACTCAGCTGTAGCCGTTGTCAGCGCATTGGTTGTTCTCCGTTGGGCAAAACGATTATTATGGGATACTGGCAGATCACTAACAATGTTATAGTTTTGTCTGCCATCGCATATTTCATTCTAAAGTTCAGGGTTAATCATAGCCGATTAATTCTATCTCATCAGCTTAAAATAAGTTTGATGAGTGCAGATTAGAAGAAAAGAAAAAACATTACAAAACCCACAAGTCAACATCCTATTTTACACCTAAAAACAGCTTCACACCACACCTTTGTAATCATTTGACACTCAAAACATTACAAGATAGCCTTTTAAAAGATGCTTAGTTAGCCTTCCAAAGGGCGTTAATAAGCCTCCAAAAGGGCACCTTTTGCAAGCCAAAAGGGCGTTAATTACAAGCTATTGGGTGGTCTTTACAAATTGGTTATGTGAATTTATTTTACATTACTAACTATTGTCATACTATAATAAAGGGCAAAGTTAGAATTCCTCAACTATAAATCAATCTATCAAAAGGGTAAAAACAAAAGAGGGACATAAATTCTCTTCTATCCATAGTTGCATGAAATGCTGGATAAAAGAGGATTTATATCCCCGATATTCTAATAGAATAAAAGATTATTCTGTGTATAAGAATCGCTTGATTGACTTCTTTGGTGTCTTTTCAAACTCCTCTTCTTGAATACGTATCTCAGCAACCTTGCAATAAGCTGGTACAATTGTATTCAACTGTGTGCGGTTTTCCTCCATAATATTCTTGAGGTCATCCGCATTGAGTCCTAAGTTCTGAGCTTCGTCATAATCAGGATGAACTAAGGCAATAAGCTTTTCACCACTCTGAATAACTAAACATTCACTTACGAGAGGCAGAGAATTAAGTTTATCCTCAATCTCCTCTGGGTAGATATTTTGCCCATTACTTCCAAGAAGCATATTTTTAGAACGTCCCTTAATAAAGACGTTACCATCTTCATCCATCAAACCAAGGTCACCGGTATGGAACCAACCATCCTTGTCAATCGTCTGACCTGTATCTTCTTCATTCTTATAGTAACCAAGAAGAACATTAGGTCCCTTGGTCAAGATTTCACCTGGTACGTTTACTGGATCAGAACTATTGATACGTACTTCCTGGTGTAAAGCTGCCTGACCACAAGAACCTTGCTTAAAGGTCTTCCAATCACGATAACAGATAATTGGACCACATTCTGTTGCACCATAACCTACAGTATATGGGAACTCTATGCGACGTAAGAAACTCTCGATTTCACCATTGAGAGCTGCTCCACCAATAATAATCTCATAAAGATTACCACCAAAGGCCTGATATACCTGCTCACGAATTTTTGCACGTACCTTCTTATTAATTACTGGCATATTCAGCAGGAGACGCATACGATTGTTCTGAATCTTTGGGAATACCTTCTTACGAATAATCTTCTCAATTACCAAAGGTACAGCAATCATAATAACAGGCTTTACCTCTTGAAGTGCTTGAGAGATAATAGCAGGAGAAGGGATACGTGTCAAATAGTAAATGTGAACACCTGAGAGGAACTCATAGATAAACTCGAAAGACATTCCATACATGTGAGCCATTGGAAGAATACTGATAACATTATCTCCGGGCTTAATTACATGGCCTAAAACATGCTTAGCAAAATCAGCATTGCTCCATAAAGAACGGTATGGAAGCATTACACCTTTAGAGCGACCTGTGGTTCCACTGGTATAATTTATCAAAGCAAGTTCGTCTGGACTCTGCTCACGATAGTAGTGTATATGCTCTGGACGGAAGTACTTAGGGTAACGACGTCCAAACTCCTCATTGAGATGTTCACGTGCATAAGTCAACTTATCCGTACGACTTACTACCAATGAGTAATCTGGAATATAAATAATTCCCTCCAAGTTTGGCATCTTCATGGCGTCAATCTGAGTCACAACGACATCACCTACAAAAAGAAGTTTTGCATCTGAGTGATTGACAATGTTATGAATCTGCTCTGGCATAAACTCATGCAAGATAGGCACAGCTACCGCACCATAAGTGAGTACTGCAAGGAAAGAAGCAGCCCAAGCAGAAGAGTTTCTTCCACATAGCGCTATCTTATCACCACGTTTTACACCACTTGCCTCAAACATAATGTGCAACTTTTCAATCTTTCTTGCAACATCATGATATTGAAGGGTCTTGCCTTTATAATCTGTTAGAGCATCACGGTCCCAATGTTCGATGATACTCTTCTCTATTAATTCATTAAAACTCGGAATCTTTTCCATTGCACAATATTTCAATCTGTGTGCAAAGATACATATTTATAAGCACATTTCAAAATATTATGTGCAGAAATGTATAAAGATTAGCTTAAATGAGAGCATCAAAGAAATAATTATTATAACACGATATTCAACATGTTAAAGCCACAAAAAAGCTATATAAAGAAAAAAGACGGATATACTTTGATAGTACATCCGTCTTATATATATAAGGTGTAGTAATCTCTTAGAAGAAGAGGTAGCGGTTATCGACAACCTTTGCCTTAAGGATTAGATCCTGCATAAAGTTACCAACCAACTGCATATTTGCCTGAGCAGCCTGCTGCATTACCAAAGTCTCATCGTACTTAGAACCTGCACGCATAGACTTCTTTACTACCTGGAACACATAAACACCAGCATTACCCTTTACAGGAGCCTTAGAGAACTTACCTGCTGCTGTACCTGCAACTGCACCAGAGAGAGCTGGCTCTACAGAACCAGTTGCTTGTACGAATGCTGGAGCTGCAAATGTAATCTGATTAACAGAAGAAACCTTAGCACCCTTAGCCTGAGCTGCTGCAATAGAGTTTACACCCTTGAGCTTAGCCATGAGTTTCTCAGCCTTCTTATCTTTAATAACCTCACGTTTGAGGATTTCCTTTACCTGTGCATCATCCCATGAACGATAGCCCTGTGGATGAACAGCAGTCAAAGCGATAACCAAGAGGTGATCATTATTACCACACTCATAGAGAGGTGAAACCTCACCCTGCTTAGCCTCGAAGAGCCACTTCAATGCATCACGTGTACCAGGAATACCACCAACATAGTGCTCAGCCGTAGAGATGTCATTGAGTGACTGAACCTGATAACCAGACTTAGGAGCATTCTTCTCAAGGTCAGCTACAGTAGAACTCTTAGCAACAAACTCAGAGAACTTATTGTAAGCATTGCTGCGTGTAGCCTTAGAGAAGTCTACGACCTTCTTAATAACAGCAGCAGTTGTCTTTGTTGTAAAGGCCTTCTTATCAAGTATCTGAAGGATAATGTTACCCTGCGTAAGAGCAAGATTCTGCGTTGCATTCACCTCACCATTGAGCAGAGCATTTATAAATGTACGATTGTCTTGACTCATACTTGGAGCCATCTCGTACTGCTGACCAGTAAACCATACCTTCTCACCAGTCTGACCATAACGCTTTGCAAGTGCATCAAAATCAGCACCACCAGCCAATGCCTTCTGAATAGAGTCTGCCTTAGCACGTGCCTCATCAGGGGTTGCAGCTGCAATATTAATCTGACGGAACTGGATTGAGTCTGCCAACTGTGCCTTAGAAAGTACACGGATGATATTTAAAGTATTGTCCTGAGCGTTCTCAACAACACCAGTTGTACCTACAGAAAGTGAATCAATCTTTGATGCAATATCAGGATACTGCTGATAAGCCTTGTTACTTACAGGAAGACCAAGATAAGGAATCTCAGAACCACTCTTGCTAACAACAGCAGCAGGATCTGCTGCAGAAGCGAGTTGCTTCTGGAAGTCGTTCATCTCCTTAACAACCTGACTGCGGTCTGCAGCACTTGCCTTAATCTGGAAGTCAACAAACTTGATATCACGTGTCTCAACATTCTGGCGGAAAGCTGGCTTCAATTCTGCATACTTAGCCTTGAGGTCATCGTCTGTCACTTTAACATCAGCATCCTTTACAGTACTGTAAGCCAAAGAAGCAAGTTGAATCTGACTTTCCTCGTTATTATCCTTGAAAGCCATCTTAGCCTCAGCCTTGTTTGAGAGAACACAACTTGCGAGCAGTGCCTGATACTTCTGACCGAGCAACTGAGCACGAAGGTTCTTCTCTACAAAGAGCCAATAGTCATAGATAGCCTGCATCTGCTCTACCTGTGGAGACTTTGCAGCCTTAGCCTTGTTATAGCTATCAAAGAACTGCTTTAGAGCATTTACATCAAAACGACCAGTCTGCTGGTTCACGAATGGAGTCTGAACCAACATTGGATTAGTACCCTCATTCAATACGTTCTGAATCTCTTTCTCTGTTACAGTAAGACCAACCTTCTCTGCGTCAGCCTCGATAACACGATTGCTTACAAGCTGCTGCCAAACTTGGTCCTTTACTTGATTAAGTTCCTGATCGGTGAGATTATCACGCTGCATAGTAAACTTAATTGCAGACTGATACTCATCAATCAACTTCTGATAATCCTGGACACTAATCTTTTTGCCCAAGATTTCTCCAATCTGCTGACGCGCTTCGCCCTTGATTCCATCACACGAGCGAGCTGCATCTCCAGCTAAGAATGCAAACAAGGCAAGACCGATAGCGCCTACCAGTATGCCGCCTTTGCTTCTAATTTTTCCTAATGCTGCCATTTTAGATTTATTATTTGATTTTAATTATTCTATTCAGTATGACAAATTGCCCACAAAAATACAAAAAAAAGGGCAAGTATCATAATTTTTCATTCAGAAATTACTCTGTACCATTGACTTTTAGCCGTACGAGTTCTATTTTTGTCATGGTGTTCTTGATTATCTTAAACTCGTATTGCCCAACTGTAATGATTTCGTTTAGTTTTGGAAAACTCTGATAGACGTGTAACAATAAGCCTCCGACTGTCATATAATCATCATTCTCTGGCAAATCAAGATTGAACATTTCGTTCACTTTATCAATTTCCAAACGTGCCGAAAGGACATACTCGTTATCATTTATCTGCTTTGCAATATACTTTGTATTGTCATGCTCGTCCTCAATATCACCGAAGATTTCTTCTACAATGTCTTCCAATGAAACAATACCACTGGTACCGCCAAACTCGTCCACAACCACTCCCAAGCTTTTCTTTTGGATAAGGAAAACCTGCATAAGTTTATGTGCAGCCATCGTCTCTGGCACAAACGGCATTTGTCGGATATGGTCTTTCCAGTTCTTTGGAGAACGGAACATCTCTGAAGAGTGAATATAACCCTTTATATGGTCGATATCCCCTTCATAAACAACTATCTTAGAGTTACCACTTTCTATGAACATTTGCTGTAGTTCTTCGAGCGAGCAATTCTCTTCAACAGCCTTAATCTCAGTACGTGGCACCATGCAATCACGCACTTTCGTATCTTGAAATTCCAAAGCGTTTTGGAATATCTTTACCTCGTCTTCTATCTCATCTTCGTTCTTAGCATTCTCAATAGTACTCTGTACGAGGTGGTCAAGATCTACTCTCGTAAACGTACCATCAGACTCTTTCTCATCCATCTTTACACCAACAAGACGCAAAAGGACTCGCGCAAGAAAGGTTGCAAAGCGACTAATAGGCCAAAGAATAATAAAAAAGACATATGCCAATGGGGCAAAAAAGGTAAGTAAGCGGTTAGGATTGCTCTTAAACAAGGTCTTAGGTAAGAACTCTCCTGTAAAAAGAATGACGAGTGTTGATGCTAAAGTATCTAATATCACACGCGTTGCTGAATCAAACGATGCAAACAGTGTCGTATCAAATATCTGAGCAAAGAAGATACCATACATAACAAGAACAATGTTGTTACCTACAAGCATCGTAGATACAAAACCATTCGGATTATTATAATAAATGGTTAGACACTTTTGTGCAATACCATTCTTCTCCTTATCCATCTCCGCAAGAAGACGATTACTTGCAACAAAGGCTATCTCCATTCCTGAAAAGAATGCAGAGAGAACCATTGTTATTATAATTCCTATAATTAAATTTATATCCAATTTCTTATTACTATTTAGTGCGACTTGGTAAACATTTCCCGTACATGTTAGCCATAAGTCTCTTCTTATATACGACAGTTATGAACCTATTTTCTCATCTTCTATGATTGTATTGATGCCCCACACATGTCGTGCGAAGGCTTAGCACCAATGGTGCGGAGCACTAATTGCAATGCAATAGATTAATGAAAGGAAAACAACTTGTTGTAAGTAAGGATTGTAAGGATAAACTTACTAACGCTTAAAACAACACGAAACTATCTATTTAAGAGAGATTATACATGGTAGGGAAGAATATTTAAGTTTTATCAAACTACAATTATTACTTTTGTTTAACTACAGGACCTTTCATGCTATCAACACGTGTGGTATCAATAGGCGTAAAGGGAGGAGAGCCAGCAGGCGACATAAACTCATTATTAGAGAAGACGCCCCACCCTTTTGTCTGTCGTATCTCGTAATTTGTCATCTGCTCATCGCTATGGAACCAGTTTCCTTGCAATTCCTTATCAGGTGTCTTGAGGTGTGAATAAGAATATGACCACATCTCATGGTTACGCTCATCCCAATAGAGTTCATTGCTATAGAAATTAAGCCCTTGCGCTGTAAGGATTCTTACACGCCCTCTTAGTTCCCAACGACGATCCTTATCAAAGTAAACAGCAGAGTCACATTGAATATAACCCACTACATGTTTCTTCAAATCAAACTGAGTAAGTAGGATTCCTTTATTGAAAGTCCAGCGCGAAGGTCTTCTATTCTCATTAATTTCCCAACGCTCAGTAACAATACGATATTTGATAACGCCTGAATCTGAGATAAGTGTATTGACACCATATGTAGTCATAACCGGCACAGAGTCACGGTCATGAATAGCAGGAGCGGTATGCTCACGTTCCTCCGAACAGGAAACCATAGCATAGCTCGCTGTAAATAATACTAATCCAATAAAAAATGAATAAAGGCTTGAACGCATATTATTCAACCTTGAACTTAGCAAACCAGCGCTCATTAAATGTGAAACCAACGTTGATACGGAACATATTTTCCTTAATCATTCCCGTAACACTCTGGTTCACCCACTCAGCACTGATATTCAACATACTGCGATTATTGTAAGCATTGAGAATTGGAATACCAACTCCAAGGCTTGCAGAAAGCTCGCGTGGACCGTCTACACCATTAATCTTCAGATAAGGACTGGCATAGCTAAAACCTGCTCGATAGTGCATACGACTAAAGAAACCACGATAGCGTTCGCCCTTGCAGTAGTCACCACCTAATGTGAACTTATGACGGTCATTGAATTGTCCATCAACGAGATTATAGCTTGTTGTACCATTGACTGTGGTTAATTGTGGGTACTTTAGCTTAGCCCACTTCTGCAACTGATAGTCAACACCGAACTTCAGGCGGTTATTATGATTCCACATCAAACCAACTCCGAAAGTATGAGGCAGTTCAAGAGAGTTTGATACAACATAACGAGTTGTATCAGAAACGCTTGTTTGTGAATTTGTTGAAATCAAATTACACTCAGCCTCTGTCCCTAAATTATGTCCAAGAGAGTAAGTAAGACCCAAGGTCAGCTCATTCTTCTTATCTACAGCATAAGTATATTGTGCACCGAAGTCAACCTTGTAGCTTTTTACCTGTGCAGAGTAATTCTTTGACAATGTATTAACATAACTGTCACTATAGGTATTTGTCGAATTACGATTCAGTGTTCCCCACAAGTAACCAATATTCGCACCAAATGAGAAACCCTTAAAAGGCTCCCAACCAGCACCTAAATAAACAAGATGTAAACCACCACTACCATTATAAGCATTGGAATACGTAGCATTTACAGAAGATGTACTTGGGAAAGCATTGACATTTTGAGTGTTACTAAAGTTGTAACCTACATTTGTATAAGGTAAAAGACCAAAGCTAACACCCACATGCTTAAAAGCTCTGAATGACGCAACAACGTATTCAATATCAGCATTCTTAGCATTTACCTTGTTACCATTTTCCTCAAAATTAGTCAACTGAAGGCTAACACCTGCATCAAATATGAATGAAAGAGAGTCAACAGAAGCGTATGAAGCAGGGTTCGCATAGTTCACCTGATTACGCTCATGAAATCCGTATGCCAATCCGTTCATACCACGATTAAAACTTGTTGCCTGAGATGCCAAAGCACCTAATCCATACTGACTATATGGAGAGTTAGTTCCGCTTTGAGCTGACACCTGTACTGCAAGACCTGCAAGGAACGCTGCTGCAATTATCTTTTTCATTCGCTTTCTTTTTCTTATTCTGACGATATGTCTAAACAATATATTGGCGCAAAGTTATTAAAAAAAATCTATATTGCAGAAAAACAATAAAGGATTTTGATTTTTAATAAGCTTTCTTTGTGCTCTCATGCTTTTTTACTACCTTTGCGGAGAAAATGAAAAAGGGATTATTATATATTGTACTGACTTTCATCCTGTCTGTTGTTAACGCTACAGCGGGGGCTCAGTCTATGACTAATCCTGATCGTATTCAGATATCCCTTTTGACTTGTTCACCTGGTAAAGAAGTTTGGGCACAATATGGTCATACCGCTATTCGATATTACGACAAAGAAAGCGGAGAAGACCTTGCCATCAACTATGGTATTTTCTCCCTCGACCAAACCTACTTTATCCCTCGTTTTGTTCTTGGTATGACAGACTATCGCATGGGAGTTCAACCTATGGATATGTTCCTTGCTCAATATAGTTATGAAGGGCGAGGAGTTGTCGAACAGGTTCTTAATTTATCAGCTGAGGATAAAGAGGTTATCTATAAAGCTTTGCAGGAGAACATGAAACCTGAAAATGTAGTTTATCGCTACAACTACTTCTTTGACAACTGTACCACAAGGGCACGTGATATGCTCGTTAATCACCTCCATGGAAAGGTTGTTTATCCACCAGCAGAAGAAGATGCAACGTTCCGTTCTATGATACATAAATGGAACAATAAATATGAATGGTCACAATTCGGAGAAGACCTCCTACTCGGTGTGAATGCTGATCGTAAGACAACAAAGTCTGAACAGCAGTTTCTTCCAGAGAACTTAAGGAGTGACTTTGACAAAGCAAGATACAACGGAAAGCCTTTAGTAAAGGTAACTAACGTACTATTGGATGCTGAAACAGAAGTGGCAGAACCAGTTTTTCCACTTTCTCCGCTATCTATAGCACTCATATTTGCAGTTATCAGTCTTGTAATAATGCTTTTTAGCTATCGTAGACAGCAGGTTTATTGGGCGTGGGACTTAGCTTTAATGCTTACATCGGGACTCATGGGAATTATCTTCTTCGTTATGATTTTCTCACAACATCCATGTGTTAGCTTGAATTTCATCCTATTATTCTTTAATCCTTTACCATTGTTCTTCCTTTATAGTACAATTAAAAAGAAGAAGGTAATATGGTGGAAAATATGGGGAGTCCTTATCATTTTAGGACTTTTCGGAAGTTTATTCCAAGAAATACCACTGCCAATATTAATTGTGGCATCATTCTTGCTATTACATTGTATAGTACATTTGCGGATTAATAAAGCGGTTGCACCAACCGTGAGTAGTTCAAAGAAATAAAAGATAATGAATAAATACATCACCGCTTTACTTGTCGTACTTGCGGCAACAGGAGTCGAGGCGCAGAGCTATCAGTCTGCGCTAAAGATTGCGTTGGGTGATGTTAACATCGAAGATCTTTGCCATAAGCAAGCGTTTAAGGGCGTTGAACAGGAGATTCTGTCAGTTCTTGAGGCCTTTAAGCAGATTAAAGAAGACGAAGAAACAGAGCCTGCACAAAGCAAAGCAGTCTTTGTGACAGACTTATACGACAATTATTCCATTACTTTAACATCTCAATCAAATAATAATCAGGAATCACAACTATTCCTTCCTAATCTTTCCTTAAGGACTGGAATCAAGATTCGTGCCCCCAGTTTACTTCCTTTAGCGTAATAAACAATATTACAAAACATAGATATATAGAAGTAAACAAAGAGGGAAAACCTCTAATATAAATAACAAACTCAATTTGAATAAATGAATTTCAATAAGATATTAAAGGCACTTTTCGGAGATAAGTCAACACGTGATATGAAGCTTATACAGCCATACGTAGATAAGGTAAAGGCTACATATCCAGAGATTAAAGCACTCAGCAATGACGAATTGCGTGCAAAGACAAAGGAAATCCAGAAGTATGTCCAGGATGCAGGTAAGGAACAACGTGAGAAGATAGCCGAACTTCGTGCAACAATTGAAGCTACACCGATTGAAGACCGTGAAGCTATTTTCAATCAAATAGATAAACTTGAGAAAGAAGCTCTTGACAACTATGAGAAGGCTCTCGATGAAGTTATGCCAGTAGCATTCTCTATTGTCAAGGATACAGCACGTCGTTTCTCTGAGAATGAGGAAACAATCGTAACAGCCACCGACTTCGATCGTGAGTTGGCTGCAGACCCTTCAAAGGACTTTATCACTATTGATGGCGACAAGGCTATCTACCACAACCACTGGACAGCAGGTGGCAACGACCTTAAATGGGAAATGGTTCACTATGATGTACAGGTATTCGGTGGTACAGTTCTTCATCAAGGTAAGATTGCCGAGATGGCTACTGGTGAAGGTAAAACCCTTGTTGCTACCCTTCCAGTATTCCTTAATGCCCTCACTGGTAATGGTGTCCACGTCGTAACTGTCAACGATTATCTTGCAAAGCGTGACTCTGAATGGATGGGTCCTCTCTATATGTTCAACGGTCTTTCAGTTGATTGTATTGACAAGCACCAACCAAACTCTCCTTCACGTCGTAAGGCTTATCAAGCAGATATCACCTTCGGTACCAATAACGAGTTTGGTTTCGACTATCTGCGAGACAATATGGCAGTATCACCAGCCGACCTCGTACAGCGTCAGCACAACTATGCTATTGTCGATGAGGTTGACTCTGTGTTAATTGACGATGCTCGTACACCTCTTATTATTAGTGGTCCAGTACCAAAGGGTGACGTACAGATGTTTGAAGAATTCCAACCATTGGTACAGAGCCTTTATGAGGTTCAGCGCAAGCAGGCTACAGAACTTCTTTCAGAAGCTCGCCACAAGTTAGCTGAGGCACAGAAGAATGCTAACAATAAAGAGATTTTCCAGAAGCTCCAAGAGGAAGGATTCCTTGCCCTCTATCGTTCATTTAAGGCACTGCCTAAGAACAAAGCCCTCATTAAATACCTCTCTGAGGAAGGTATCAAGGCTGGTATGCTGAAGACAGAGGAGTATTACATGGCTAATAACAACCGTGAGATGCCAAAGGCTATCGAACCTCTCTACTTCGTGACAGACGAGAAGTTGAACTCATGCGACCTCACAGATAAGGGTACAGCATGGTTAGCTGCACAGGTAAAGGATGACCAGTTGTTCGTATTACCTGATATTACCACAGAGCTTTCTGCGCTTGAGAAGCAGAAGGATGATAAGGTTATTGATGAGCAGACATATATCGACCAGAAAGATGCGTTGATGGCTCACTATGGAGTTCAGAGTGAACGTGTACACACATTGCAACAGCTCTTGAAGGCATACACCATGTTTAACAAGGACGATGAGTATGTTGTCTTGAATGGTGAGGTTAAGATTGTCGACGAGCAGACTGGTCGTATCATGGAAGGTCGCCGTTGGAGCGATGGCTTACATCAGGCTGTCGAAGCAAAGGAACACGTAAAGGTAGAGGCAGCAACACAGACTTTCGCAACGATTACTTTACAGAACTACTTCCGTATGTACCACAAACTTGCAGGTATGACGGGTACAGCTTCTACTGAGGCTGGTGAGTTCTGGGACATCTATAAACTCGATGTTGTTGAGATTCCAACCAACCGTCCAATCCAACGTAAGGATATGGAAGACCGCGTTTATAAGACAGCACGTGAGAAATATGCAGCTGTTATCGACGAGGTTGAGGCAATGAGAAATCAAGGTCGTCCTTGTCTTGTTGGTACAACATCTGTCGAGATCAGTGAGCTTTTGAGTAAGATGCTTAACATGCGTAAGATTCCACACCAGGTATTGAACGCTAAGCAGCACTTGAAGGAGGCTCAGATTGTTGCCGAGGCAGGTCGTTCAGTAGATGGTCTTGGTGCAGTAACAATCGCTACCAACATGGCAGGTCGCGGTACCGATATCAAGCTTTCTCAGGAAGTGAAGGATGCTGGTGGTTTGGCAATCATCGGTACAGAGCGTCACGAGAGCCGTCGCGTAGACCGTCAGCTTCGTGGTCGTGCTGGTCGTCAAGGTGACCCAGGTTCATCAGTATTCTATGTATCACTTGAAGATAAGTTGATGCGTCTCTTCGGTTCAGAGCGTATTGCTAAGGTAATGGATAGACTCGGCTTTGAAGATGGTGAGCGTATTGAGAGTTCAATGATTTCAAATAGTATTGAACGCGCCCAGAAGAAGGTTGAGGAAAACAACTTCGGTATCCGTAAGCGTCTGTTGGAATATGATGATGTCATGAACAAGCAGCGTACAGTTATCTATGAGAAGCGTCGTCACGCTTTGATGGGTGAGCGTATCGGCATGGATATCTCTAACATTATTTGGGACCGTTGCGTAAACATCATTGAGAACAATGACTATGAGGGTTGCAAGGAACAATTCTTGAAGATTCTTGCAATGGAATGTCCATTCACGGAGGAAGAGTTCAATGGTGGTAACACTTCAGAACTTTCTGAGCGCAGTTTCCAGGCCGCAATGGAAGCTTTCTCACGCAAGACAGAGCGTATCCAGACTGTTGCATGGCCTATCATCAAGCAGGTATATGAGAATCAAGGTGCGATGTATGAGCGTATCATGGTTCCAATCACAGATGGTAAGCGCGTTTACAACATTCCATGCGACTTAAAGGAAGCTTACGAGAGCGAGGCTAAGTCTGTTGTTAAGCAGTTTGAAAAGGTTATTCTTCTCCATATCATTGATGATGATTGGAAAGAGAATCTTCGTCAGTTAGACGACCTTCGTCACTCTGTACAGAATGCTTCTTACGAGCAGAAAGACCCATTGCTCATCTTCAAGTTGGAGAGTGTGAAGTTGTGGGACAACATGATTGACGATATGAACAATCGTACTGCAAGTGTACTCATGCGTGGTCAGATTCCAGAGATGCAGCCAGCTGAGGACATTCAGGAGGCTGCGCCAGAGGAGCATAGCCAGCAGTACAGAGAGGAGAAGGTGGAACTAAATGACCCTAACCAGGTTGCTGCAGCACAGCATGACACCCGCGAAGGTGCACAGGAAGTAAACCACACTCCATATCGTGCAGACAAGATGCCACGTCCAAACGACCCATGTCCATGTGGTAGTGGTAAGAAATTTAAGAATTGTCATGGTCGCGATATCCGTTAATAACCTTATAAAGAACTTCGGGGATAAGACAGCTGTGTCTATCCCCGATTTTTGTTTTCCCTCCAACGAGATTATTGGTCTTGTTGGGAATAATGGTGCTGGTAAGACAACTCTCTTCCGTCTGATTCTTAATCTAATCAAAGCTGACAGTGGTATCGTAAACTTCTGTCTTACTGATGAAAACACTCAACAGGATAAAGCAAATCTTAACAGCAATGTGACTATGGTTTCTCACCTTGAGGACGCATGGAAAAGTTATATAGCTGCTTATCTTGACGAGAGTTTTTTAATAGAGTTCCTTACGCCAAAGGAGTTCTTTACCTTTATTGCGAAAGTCAATAACATTAAAGAACAGAAGATGGAAGAAAGACTTAACAGTTTACAATCCTTCCTTGGCGATGAGGTTCTTGGCAGAAAAGTCTATATCCGTGAACTATCTGCAGGAAACAAACAGAAGGTTGGCATAGTTGCTGCCCTACTCTCTTGTCCAAAGTTTGTTATCCTTGATGAGCCTTTCAACTTCCTCGACCCAAGCAGTCAGAATCATCTTAAAAAACTTTTGATAGAGTATAAAACGAAACATAAGGCTTCTATTCTCATATCAAGTCACAATCTACACCATACAACAGATATCAGTAACAGAATCGTATTGATGGAGAAAGGTGAGATTATAAAGAATATTGATGACGTAACAGAGAAGTCGATAAAGGAGTTAGAGAACTACTTCTTGTAGAGACATAAAAAAACATTAGAAACGAATAAGGTCTGAATGTGCGAAACATTCAGACCTTATTCGTTTGTAAGCAACAACAAAAACTAACTTTTCTTGTCCTTATCTATTAGTGTACGACTACTGCGCACATCTGGTGTTGCAGCCCCGCACATATGGTGCTAATGGTCAACACCATTTGTGCGAAGCCCTCCTTAACTCTAAATAAACATATGAGTACAACACACATGTACACCTTAAGCATAAGAATGCATACCACCAAGGATATAGTTAACACCAAAGTAGGTCATAAGTATACTAAAGAATGACAGTAACATAAAGAGATGATAATTCTTTGGTTTACCTAATGCTGAGAATGAATTGGTGTGCAAGGGGATAGCATAAATCATGAAGGTAATCAAAGCCCACGTTTCTTTTGGGTCCCATCCCCAATAACTTCCCCAACTAATATTAGCCCATATAGCACCAATGAATATTCCTAATCCCAATGTTGTTATGGCTGGATAGAGAAAAATCTGTGAAAGAACGGTCAACTGTCGATTAGCAGCCATAACGCTTTCTCGTTTACTATTACAAGTAAGGAAATAGGCTATTGCACTAATAAACGTAAGAGAGAGAAGTGCGTAAGAAATCATGATGATACTTACATGAATGCTTAACAGCGGACTATTCAACACAGGCATACGCGGCGTAATACTTGGATCCATCTCGCCAAGATGACTTACAAGAAGCATAAAACCACTCATGAGTAATCCGAAAGTTGTCATAAGTTGTAGCTTCCTTGTCGTCAAAACAGATACAAGCATGATGAGCCAAGATAACAGTAACATCGTCTCATAGCCGTTAGCAAGTGGAATCGTACCATTAATAACCCATCTCAGAGCTAACGTAAAGGTAAGAACGCACCATGAGAGAGACATTAACCAGGTAAAAAATCTATATCTTTTCTTATGTGCAAGGAATAAGACTGAGAGTAAACCTGCTGTCAAATTAAAAATGAAAAGTATAGTTGCAAATGGGAAATGATTGTAGATTCCCTCTGCTTTAATCACTGTATCAGATGGAATCGTATTGCCACCATATCTATATTGGTACTTTCTTAATTTTAAGATAAGCTCGTTCAGCATATCTATTTTCCCCTGTCTGGCAAGCTGCCCCGCTAAAGGAAGAATAGATCGAATATACTGTTGCTGTTCCTTTGGCATATCTTTCGGATATCTATCAGTAGGTGTAAACCAGTCAACAGTATTACTCTTAGACGTATAAGGGAAGATTCTGAGTGGTTTACCTTGCGTTAATTCCATCAACAGCATCATCTTATCGTCCGTATCAAGCAACTGCTTTGATACATTGTCATTCTCCTGGTTATGTGCATCTTGGAGGTAAGGTCCTAATATATAACCTTGTTGTCCAAACAAACTCATAGGAGAAATATATTCGTTTAAGTTCAACTTGTTACGCAGTTCAGCTCCCTTTAGTCTTAAGATAGGCTCCTTCATCCACTCTTGTCCCCAGAACATAAAGCCCGTTAAAACCTGAGAAGGAGTAAAGTCTTTGTAACTTTTCTTACCATAAAGTTTTTTGGTAAAGTCGATAGCATATGTCTCTATAGGACAAATTCGTCCATTATATACAATCAATATCTTTCCAAACTCGTCAGCAGTCTGACGTGGTAATGCAGGTTGCGCACTTGCATTCAAACAGCCCATCACCAGTATGATGCCAGCTATTGCTTCCTTACGGAGTAAACGTCGGAAGTTTCCCTTAGGGTCAATAAGCATTGCAATAAGTCCGAAAAACAGAAGAGCATAACCTAAATAAGTAACAGGAATTCCATACGGGTCGGAATTAACAGAGAGATAACTACCCTTCATGTCTTCATCATAGCTACTTTGATAAAGGCGTGTGCCATATCCAGAGTAGATATTATTCATTGAAATCTGATATTGTTCATGCTTATCTCCTTGGGTAAGTGTAACAATTGACGCATAATCCATTGCAGCCATATTGCCAGCATGGTAAGATACTGTAAACTTGTTCAGTTGAATACTGAATGGTAGTTTAGCCTCATTTCCATCCTTGGTAATATACGTATCTATCGCTTTCCCTTGTCGAAGATGTACCACACCCTTATTAGAGGTGAGATGAGTTAGCAATGCACCAAGGAGAATTACAACAAAAGACAAATGTAATGTTATAACAATTGGCCGACGAATCTTTCGCTTTAGAAAATAAACAATGCCTGCTGCAGTACCAATAGCCCACAACAAACAAAACCACCACGACCCGAAGATGTTGTCTGAAACATAATCAAGACTGGTATATTTCCCAATGATTGTCCCCGTTGCCATCACTATAACAAGGAGAACATAAATAATTTCAAGCGTCTTCTTTGTTCGCATCTGTAAGATAATAAAGAAGAAGATGAGTCCTTCTGAGACTACATCTTCTTCCTATAAATGTTCTTGTTACTTACTAAAAATATTAGATAGAGCGTATGAACTTAACCACTGCATCTCTATCAGCCTTAGGCAACTTGTAGAACTTCACAGCAGCATTATAAGCCTGACTGTTCTTACTATAAGCATGCCACATGATTGCTTCAATCTCATTACGTGCTCGAGCATCATGGAGACGATCTTCTGCACCAGAGTTGATAAGTGACAGACCTCTACCCCATAAAGGTGTTGTACGGCACCATGAACCATGAATATCATTCTTCATATCCAACTTATGCTGGATAAAGTCTGAGTAAGGATAAATCTTCTGATTAGCATACTTAGGCAACTGCTTATTACCAAGAATCTTAGAAGAGCCATGATTGTCTGCACCTGTTGTCCAAGAAGCCTTGTGACAATGAGCGCATCCAAGATCGCCAACAAAAAGTTCCTTTCCTCGCTGAACTTCCTTATCATTCAAGTTTCTTGCTCTTGGAACAGCAAGACCTCTGTGCCAAACCATAAATGCATGATAAGCGTCGTCGCTCATCTCTGGCTTGAAGTTGAAGTAAGGATTATTATACAAGTCAACATTATCGTTTGGAGAAAGCAAATAGCCTACTGCCTTCTTTATGCCTTCGCGAGTTCCATCGTTATAATAAGGATGTACATAAGACGTTGGATTACTTCCATGCTGCTGTATATAATCAATGACATTTTGGTTTTCAGACATTGCTTTAGCCCATGCTTCAGTAGAACAGATGTGCTTGATATCTGAACGTAAGATGTTCAACTCATCCCACAAAGCTACATCATTCTCAAGACAGCCATCAAGTAAGTCGTAGTTGAAACGCTTGATGAACTTGTTTCCAAAATAATCACTTGCCCATGCTTCAGGCTTCAACTGCTTTGTTGTATTGTCCCAGAACTCTGGATTCAACTCTACAAAGCGTCCCTCTGTCTCATATTGCTTCTTTAAGTCTTCATTAGAAATAGCATCAATCAAACCAAGACCTTGGAAGTTACATGAAGCTATCAAACGTACTTCGTAGTTGCTTGGCACTGGGTCTGTGTTGAAAGCAGACTGTGGAATAGCAACAGAAGGATAACGAAGACTAAACTTCTCACCATCAGGGAACTGCATTGGGAGTCCGCTTGGCATTGAAGTAACATCATGCCAAGTAATCTTTATCTGCTTTGGATCTACTGGTGGCAAGAATGGCTCTACAGCTTGAAGCATCGTAAAGGTCGTCAACTGATCAATTGGTGTACCATTATTGCTTCCTGGTGCATCTGGAGTATAAACAGAAACGATGTAACCGTTGCCCATTACAGGATCCATATCGTTGCGACTATGTCCGTGTGCATATCCACCCGCATGACAGTATTCGCATGAACGACGTGAAGCAACAGGTCCCCAACCTTTGTATGGTTCGGTACTAAGGGTATACTTAGCACTTACCATCATATCACCTTGGTTGAAGAGATCAGTTAGTCCTTGTTCGTCGATGGCTGGTGTGTTGTCCTCATAACCACCTGCAGCAGTATTCTCAGTTGTGCCAAGCTTACCACCTGGATACCATTCGTCAGCAGAGAAGTTACCTACCGCTTGACCAATGTACTTCGTTTCAGGCTCTGATGGCTTTAGTGGTGTTTCTGGCGAAACGTTATCGTCAGAGCATGCAGTAAATGAACATAATAAAGCTCCAGCAAGAAAGAATTTGCTATAGCTGTTGTGTCTCATAATGTTTTATAGTTTAAATGTACGTTTGAAACGTAGCCTTGTCCTAAAGAAGACAAAGCTACGTTCTTTAAATTATCTTTATATTATCTTTGCTTTTCAAATTTGCAAGAGTTGGATTACTTGTCTGTCTGTTGATTAATCCATTTACCAGCTTCATTAAGCGCTTCGTTCAAGGCTTCAACCTTCTCGATACAATTCTTAACCTGTGCATGACCTGGATTATCGATGAAAGCAATACCACTCTTCTTAGCTGTCTCCAAGGCTGCAATTGCTTCGTTAAGAGCGCTGTTCAACTCACTGTACTTAGGATAGTTATTGTTCTTCAAGAAGTTCATAATAGAGTACTGAACTGGAGTAGAGATGTTCTCTGTACCACGAACTCCATAGAGTGAATTCTTGATAGAGTAGATATTATCCTGGTAGTCTTGGAATGAACGCTTGCTATAAGGAGACTCGATGTAGTTAGCAGCATCGTCAGCTGTAGCTGTTCCCGTAGCTGTACGATAAGCCTGACCAAGTTTCTGTGAAGCGACCTCCTCACAAATACCACTACATCCGCCAATAAAGATATTGTTAATTGTCTCGTGCCATGATGGGAAATAACCTCTTTCTGTAGTTGCAAATCTCAAATAGTCACGATAAGGAATATTCTTTGGAGATAGACCTTGGTAACGTGTTCCATTTACTACCCACATCGCATTTAGAAGCTGTGTCTTATGAGCAGCAGGAATACTTGCACCTAACCATCCATATTCCAAGAGATAAGTCATGTTACGAAGGTCACCAGCAACGGCTGCTGCAAAAGCTGCTTCGTTTACAGTACTTACACTTGTAAGACCGGCTTCTGTCTCTTTTTCTGCATTGAAGGCTGCCACTGTACGGTTTTTACCATTACGGAAGAGTACAAACTCCAAGCCATGGAAACCTAATACTGAGTCAAAGTTACCATTATTCTCATAAACAAACTTTGCAGGATTCTCACTTGTTATACCAGCAATAACCTTTGGATCATTCAAAGCCTTTGTCAACTGATCATGGTCAAGAGGCCACTGGTCAATATGTGGGTCGATCTTATTATCAGAAGCTGCGCCATACAAGAATGACTCACTCTGCTCCCATTCCTTACGTGCAGCCTTGAAAGCTTCACAAGCAGCATCAATGTCATTCTGAGTCAGTGTACCTGCTTTACGCTTCTGGTACAGATTCTGGCAAGCATTGTAAAGTTCATCAGACTTTTCTGCTAAAGACGTATATGTTGGTTCAACAACAGCCTTAAGGTAGTTGTCTACAACCTTACCCATCTCTGTCTTATTTGCATTTGCACTACTTTCGTTTGCAACCTTGTTTAATTCAGCCTGCTGACCTGGAGTGAGAATCGTTGTACTAACAACATCATCATCATCACTACATGCAGTAAAGCCTGTAGCTAATGTTCCTGCAAGAAGGAACATAGCAAGTTTTGTTACTTTTTTCATTACAATCTTTTTTTTAATAATGGTTATTCGATCTTTATTCTTTGTCTTTTAAAGGAAGAATCCTTGATAAGCGATACCAATATTAATTGCTGGCTCATCATTGTATCCCTTCTTCAGATTACGATAGTTGTATTCTGCCTTAATAGCAATCTGTGGGATAGGATAATAGTTAATACCTGTTGCAAGAACGGTTCTATTAGTCCACTGCTTAGTTGCAGCATGGATATAAGAATCATAGTGCTCAATATGTCCGAAAACATAAAGTTTCTGATTGTCTTCACGCAACTTGTGAATCTGAGAGAAGATATCATAACCAACCTCAAACATCATTGCCATTGCATGACTTCCGAAGTATTTTCCATTACCTGACTCATAAGGCTTAACATACTGTACATTAGGGTATGTAAGCTGTGAAATCTCTTGCGCGTTGCTTACATAACCATAGTCAATGTTTCCGCGTGCAATCCAATTATACTTATTATAAGTGAAGTCTAAACTACCAAGATAGACATTACCCTTAATCTTCTTCTTCTCTCCCTTCTCACTATCATGTGGAACGTTGTTGTGCATAGCCTGACCAACATAACCGCTAACACCAATACGAAGACCAGGAATAGTATGATTGTCTACACGTGCAAGGAAACCATACTTATTAGCAACCTCGAACTCGAAAGGACTTGATGTACCTTTCTGAATCCAGTTAGCACGACTAAAGTGATAAGCATCCAATCCTGCAATCATCTGTGCAACATAACTAAAATCGCCTGCCTTACCCCAGAAAGAAATACCTGTTTGATGCCATGTACTTGGAAGAATTGTGTTTTCCCCTTCAGGACGATATACTGTAAAGAAGTTTAATGGCTCATGATGTGCATTCACTAAACCAAATGGAACTACAATATGTCCTGCTCTAATATTAAATGCTTTACTGAATGATTTCTGAAGCCAGAACTGCTCAAGTTCAACTTCTCCACCTTTCTCTGTTTCATGTTCGAACTCAATTGCTTCGTCTGCCTCATATTCAATAGCAGAACCAGAGCCACCATGCTCAAATTCAATCTCTGAACCTACAGACCAACCTTTTCCAAAATCATAACCAAGATAGATAACGGCATGCGGAATATCAAATCTTCCATGGCTTGGGTCCTTCTTATAAAGACCTGGCGTCGTATAACGATTACCATTATCACTGTAAAAATTGCGAGAATAAGCAGCTTCACCATAACCGCCAAGACTTAACTTATTGCCTTTAGCATGTGTCATAACAGAATCGGCTGCATTTACTTGTGCATGTACTGCGGTCGTACCAGAAAGGAGTACGGCAAAAGTTATCCCAGATATAAACTTCATCATTGAGTTATTATTTAATATATTTATAACTTGGATGCAAAGGTAGAGTTTTCTGAATTAAAAGACAATACCTAAATCTGTTGAAATTATGTACCTAAGTTATACCACAACACTCACCCTTTTATTCAGGTTGTTCACCATATTTAGGTATTATTGAAAATAATACAAACAGCCCATTACATAAATAGACTATTTTATCACAATTAATTATTAAGGTCACAATAATCACGTTTCCGTATTAGACGAATTACATACTAACATCTATTATAATCCTAAAACCACCTATATATATTTATAACGTACACATTCTATTGAACCGTCGTTACAAAAACAAATAACACCCTATTTAAGATTTTAAAGGCTATTGGGGGCTAAAAGGGAGTCAACAAATTGGCGATTATGTAAGGATTTTTTCTTTCGTAGATTTTTATTAATGCTTAATTGGACTCGAAAAGACGCCCTATTGGCTTGCAAAAGATGCCCTTTTGAGCTCTTATTAACGCCCTTTTGAAGTCCAATTAAGCACCTCTTCGCAAGCATATTTACAACATACTGATACGCTGCAAGTTACAAACATCCCGAGAAATAGTGTTTTATTCGGTTCTTAAAAGAATATTTTCACGATATTTGTAAAGATATTTTTAGACTAAATTTATTGTATAAAGAAGAATGCTACTTTGCATAATAATAGGCAGCATAGCTACCTTTTTTATAAGGTGCAATAAGTCTTAATCCTCGTTTCTTAAGCGAGAGAATCTTGAGAGCTTCTTTATAATAACGTGGACGAAGGCTATCTGCAGGATAATACTGTGGAAGATAGCGAGCAAAGTCATTAAGATTGCGATCTAACAAGAAACCTGTCAACTGATAGTTAGCTGAATTACGGGTAACTTTATAGAGTACACTATCAGGTTGTAGCCACGAATGTACCTTTCCTGGGCGCAATGTACTTGCCCCACTCTCCAAAGGATAATGAAAAAGACTGTCTGCTAAATGACCTCTACGCGCAACTGCATAGACAGTTAGCATAGATGTTACAGAATCTGTATGCGGCATTGTTCGTACTACATCCAATGCACCTGCATAATCCTTTTTATCAATCAAAGCTTCAACTTTAGCGCGTTGATGAAAATACCTATCACTATTACTAAAGAGTCCTATAAACAAGAAAAAGCCAAGAAAAAGCAATAGGTTTATCCAAATCATCTGTGAAAACGGACCATAGCTGCGCGATTCTGGCTCATAAGGTTCAAAGCGTTTGACAGCAAACATTACAAAAGTGTAAACTAACAATAGTAAAGGAGCTATCCATAACCAATTGCCAAACGTTACGCTATCGGCTGTAGGACGAAGGTCAGAAATGATTGTAAGAATAAGAAAAGATGGAAAGTAAGTCAAGCCAAAGCCACGCTTCTTCAACTTAAACAATGAGCTTACACCCATTTGGAGTAACTTTAAAGTAAATGTTATCAGCACTGCACCCAACATTGGATCATAGAAGGTTTGCCTTCCTGAAGCCAAGTGCTGTACTACGGTCATCACATCTGCTTGATAGAAAAACAGATAACAGAATGTGAATGAGCAAAATAGTACTGCGCAAATAGCACGCATAAACTTACTTTCCATCATGAATTTATTTCTTTCTCAATACTACAGCACTACGAGCTGGTATATAAAGTTTGAGCCAGCCTTTATGATCTTTCTCATAAAGAGGGTCGCTATTTGTGAAATGCTCTACTGTATCATCAGCAAAGCCAAAGCCACCAAACTCTCTGGCATCTGTGTTTAATACTACATTATAAGATCCCTCTGGCACTAAGAAACCATAATCAGAATAAGAATGTGATGGTGAGAAGTTGAATACAAAGACTAACTCTCCCCTACTAAATGCCAATATCTGGTCGCCATCATTGTGCCAAATCTCTTGGATAGGAGTCTCATTAAACTTCTTCTCACTTGTAATTACCTCCAACATCTTACGGTCGAAGTCGCCAAGCAAGTGATAGCATAATTCCTCATTATCAACCAAGTTCCACTGTCGACGGGCATACTTATGGCTCCATCCATTTCCTTCGCGTGGAAAATCAATCCACTCTGGATGACCAAACTCATTACCCATAAAGTTCAGATAACCACCATTAATAGCAGCAATAGTGGCAAGACGAATCATCTTATGCAGTGCAATGCCACGATGAGTCATCTCTGTTTCGTCTCCCTTACGGAAATGCCAATACATATCTGCATCTACTAATCGGAAGATAATAGTCTTATCGCCCACCAACGCTTGGTCGTGTGATTCGCAATAAGAAATAGTTTTTTCATCAGAACGTCGATTCTTTATCTCCCAGAAGATAGAAGATGGCTTCCAAGCCTCGTCTGGTAACTCCTTGATAGTCTTTATCCAGTAGTCTGGGATATTCATTGCCATACGATAATCAAAGCCGTATCCACCATCTTTAAACTTAGCTGCTAAACCTGGCATACCCGACACTTCCTCTGCAATCGTTACTGCATTCTTGTTTACCTCATGGATAAGACAGTTAGCAAGTGTCAAATAACAGATAGCGTTATCATCCTGATGACCATTGAAATAATCAGCATAGTTGCAGAATGCTTCACCTAATCCATGACTGTAATAAAGCATTGAAGTCACACCATCAAAGCGGAAACCATCAAAGTGATATTCCTCTAACCAGTATTTACAGTTAGACAAAAGGAAGTGGAGAACCTCGTCTTTACCATAGTCGAAACATAGCGAATCCCATGCTGGATGCTCATGACGCTCACCCGGATAGAAGTATTGATTAGGATCACCAGCTAAGTTGCCCAAGCCTTCCACCTCGTTCTTAACAGCATGAGAGTGGACGATATCCATGATAACAGCAATACCATTCTTATGCGCTTCATCAATGAGTGCCTTCAACTCTTCAGGCGTACCGAAGCGTGAACTGGCTGCAAAGAAAGAGCTAACGTGATAACCAAAGCTACCATAATAAGGATGTTCCTGAATAGCCATAATCTGAATGGCGTTATATCCGTCCTTAATTATACGTGGTAATACCTTCTCACGGAACTCATTATATGTTCCAACCTTCTCCTCATCCTGTGCCATACCAATGTGGCACTCATAAATCAGGAGTGGAGAGGTCTGTGGCTTAAAGGTCTTTTTCTTCCAAACATATGGCTCAGCAGGTGCCCATACCTGTGCAGAGAAGATTTTGCTTGCTTCATCTTGAACAACACGTTGTGTCCAAGCAGGGATGCGCTCACCTTCTCCACCTTCCCAATGTACACGCATCTTGTAGTACTGACCATGCTGCATAGCATCATGTGGGAGCGTAAGTTCCCAGTTACCAGTACCTTCAATCCTGTGACATTGATAGGCTTCTTGCTCATTCCAACCATTGAAATCGCCAACAAGATAAATCTCAGTAGCGTTAGGAGCCCATTCACGAAATACCCATCCGTCAGCCGTCTGATGCAAACCATAGTAGTTATGGCCATTTGCAAAATCCGAGAGTGTCAACTTGCCATTCTGAGTAAGCTGATTCATCTTCCAAAGAGCATGCTCGTGACGTCCACGAATTGCATCCTCATAAGGAGCCAAATAGGCATCATTCTTTACAAGGCCTATGTGAGACGGCTCCTTCACTTTTGTCGTTTTAGCAGAAGTCTTTTTGACTGGAGCCTTCTTTGTTGTGGTCTTCTTTGTAACCATGGTAGATAAGCTTTATGTTATTTGTTATATTTTGTAAAGGCTAATTCGTATAGCGTTTTCCTCTTTCATAATAACCGCTGGCAGTTACTTTACCATTCTTATCACGCTCAATGAACTTTCCATCACGGTGGTCATCACGATAGTTACCTTCAAAACGAACACCATCAGCAGTCTCCTCAACAGCTGTTCCATTTCTTTTGCCATTGTGGTAGCTACCACGAAACTTACTGCCATCAGCATAGTGTATGATGATTAGTCCTTCTAATAAACCATTTCGGAACTGACCTTCATACACATCCTTATTCTTCTTGGTCAGTTTACCCTGTCCATTCTGCATGTCTTTCTCCCAGTAGCCTACATAGATATCGCCATTATTCCATGACATTGTACCATAGCCAGACTTAAGTCCTTTAAGGAAATGGCCAGAATATTGGTCGCCATTCTTATAACGGAAGATGCCTTGTCCTGTGCGTTCGCCATCTAAATATTCACCATCATAGCTTTCGCCATCCTTGAATTTATAGATTCCCTTACCATTCTGTAGGTCATTCTTCCACTCTCCATTATATTCATCACCATCTGCATAAATATAAATTCCTTTACCTTCTTTTAGGTTATTCACCCAATTTCCTGTAAACGATGAGCGGTCAGGCCATTTGAAACTACCATGTCCGTTCTTCATATCGTTCTTCCACGAGCCTTCATAAAACGCTCCATTGGAAAAAATATACTTTCCTTCACCACTTCTTTTGTCATGATCCCAATTACCAATATACTTATCACCATTGTAATAATACATTGTTCCCTGTCCCTGCTGATAATCCTTATACCATAAACCATCATAACGATTACCATTGGCAAAGTAGTAAACCCCTTGCCCATGTTGCTGATCTTGGAACCACTGACCTACATATTTCTCACCATCTGCAAACTTATAGGTTCCTTGTCCATGGCGTAAACCTTTCATATAATCGCCTTCATAGACATTACCTTTCTTATAAGTTGTTTTTCCTTTACCATTAGGTTTACCACGGAACATCTGTCCATGATAAGTTCCTCCATCCTGTGTTGTACAAGTTCCTATCTCTATGTTTTGTGCAAAGAGATACGAAGGAAGGAGAAGTAACAATATGATGATATATTTATGTTTCACGTTTCTCGTTTTTAGTTTATTATCATTAAAATAACCTATATGCAAAGATACCGATTTCAACTGAGAACAACAAATTTATAAAACATTTTTAAGCCATGTTCTCAAAATTACGTTTGTAAGCATTTACTTTTACAGAGAAGGGGCGAAATCCATTGTAAATGATAAAGAAATTTGAACAAAGTGAGGGAGTATGATATTTAAACTAATAGGATAAAGTTCTCTTTTTATAATTAAATTTTCAAGATGTGTCACTATAAAAAAGCAGACATTGAATTATATCTTATTTCTTTGTAAAAGTAAGTTCAATATCAAACTAATATCTGCAGCGGGTGATATAACACCTTTGCAACCTCAAACTGTAATCACATTGACTATATTTTACAAAACAAAGAACATTCAACACCAATGCTATTTACCATCCGCACGAATGGTGTTAAGCCTCCGCACATTATGTGCTAAGCCTCCGCACAACATGTGCGCATCATCAGAATGTTGGGTAAAGACAGGGAAATAGATGCTTTATTACCATTACAACATTGCATAAAACACCACTTCTATATGTTTCTTGGAAGACTTCATCAAGACAAAAGACAAAACACACACCGCTTAAACATTTAAATAACACTGTTAAAGAGAGAATTACAAAAGAATTAAAGGGCACAGCAAGTAATTTGCTGTGCCCTTTAATACCCACATTTCTGTGAGTTCTTTGAGCTTGACTTTTGGTTCGCGCCTCACGGCGTTCCCCAATCATCTTGCGTCATTGTTATCCTTTAATCAATCTCTTATTACCTTAACTAAACCTATTTTAAATCTAACCTGAACAATCTCTTTTGTTCTACCTTAAAATAATAACTAAAAACCTAAATCTATTACTACTAACCTAAACAATCTATATTTGTCTTTTGACGATGCAAAGGTACAACTGTTTGCGCACACAACAAAACTTTTTCACGATTATTTTCAGCAAAACGACGTTTATTGACATACATCAAGCGAAATAACAAAGAAGGGATATGGGAAAGAAGGAGGAAAGAAGTTGACTTATAATGAGCAAATGCCATAAGACAAAAGCCATCTTTTAGGCAGAATAAGCACAAATAAAAAATGTTGGAACACATAAACTATGCGTCCCAACATTATAATATATCCTTTTATAAAAAAGACTTATCTTACGTCATTCCTTAATTATATAAGGTACTGGCTTGAGATACTCTCATTGTTCAATACACGCTGGATTGTTTCTGCAAACATATCAGCTACAGAAATCTGCTTTACCTTTGAGCAACGATCTGTATATGGAATAGAGTCTGTGAAAACCATCTCCTCCAACGCAGAAGCCTCTACACGCTCAGTAGCAGGACCACTCATCACACAATGAGAAGCAATAGCACGTACACTCTTAGCACCTGCCTCCTTCATAACGTCAGCTGCCTTGGTGATAGTACCAGCTGTATCAACCATATCATCAACGATGATAACGTTCTTATCTTTCACATCACCAATAATCTGAATTGTATCAACGACGTTGGCACGTGCACGAGTCTTGTTACAAAGAACCAGTGGACAACCGAGATACTTAGCGTAAGTATTAGCACGCTTAGAGCCACCTACATCAGGACTTGCTATAACAAGATCCTTCAAATGTAAGCCCTGAACATAAGGAAGAAGAACACCGCTTGCATAGAGATGGTCAACAGGAACATTGAAGAAGCCCTGAATCTGATCTGCATGTAAGTCCATTGTAATCAGACGGTCGATACCAGCAACACTCAACAAGTCGGCTACTAATTTCGCACCAATGCTAACACGTGGCTTATCCTTACGATCCTGACGTGCCCAACCAAAGTAAGGCATAACGGCAATAATCTGACGAGCAGAAGCACGCTTAGCCGCATCAATCATCAAGAGAAGCTCCATAAGGTTGTCAGAGTTTGGGAAAGTGCTCTGTACAAGGAAGACATCCTTACCACGAATACTCTGCTCGTAAGAAACGACAAATTCGCCGTCAGAGAAGCGGGTCATCACCAAGTTACCAAGCGGACAGCCAAGGCTGGCGCAGATTTTCTCAGCAAGGTATCTCGTCTTTGTACCAGAGAATACCAAAAAAGAGTTATTTTCACTCATTTCTTTTAGTTGTTTATATTGATAACGTATAAATCTTTATAAGTCTCTGTGTCATTAACAGAGGGCACGCAGCTTACGGAAGTGATTAATGATAGAGCTAAAATTCTGTTCATTATAAATACGAAACTTATCCCATAAGTCGTTCCGAACCACTACTCCACCAAAGTCAAGCTCACGAAGAATAGGTATATCGTCTATCGTCACACCGCCCATTGCATAAACATGTCGCCCAAGAATGCCCTGCCTATAAGCCTCGTCTAATTCAAGATCAGAGAGAACACGCTCTTCTTTTTCCGCTTGTTCACGAGGTTGGTGGATATTCTTTAGAAAGACATAGTCCGATTGTTTCTTCATAGCCTTTAGCTGCATAACATCATCACAAGTTCTACTTAGAGAGCCACGGTAGCCACGAGGCACAGCAACACTTGAGTTATCCAAGTGGATACCACCCAAAGAAAACTCATTCTTCATATTAAAATGCTGATGTATTGTGATTTTACGATGATATTCAGAAGGCAAAAGTGAAAGAAGACGCTCCAAATAAAGTGGGGAAGTATCTGCCTTCGAGATATGTAGACTATCAAGTCCTTCCTCGAAAAGCATACTTAAAATCTTATCTTCTTCCACAAAATACGTGGACTTAGTCATGATGACCAGTTTCATGCCTTTAGTTTATTTGTATTGCAAAGGTAGAGATTATTTCCCATAACTGCAAATTTTTCCTTATATTTGCACCATGAAAATAAATCCATTAACATACGCCGAACTCTCTCGCCCAATGTATGTGCTGGAAGAGGCAAGGCTCAGAGAAAATCTAAACCTCATTGCTCATGTGGCAAAAGAGGCTGATGTTGAGATTATTCTCGCATTCAAAGCATACGCTTTATGGCGTACGTTTCCTATTTTTCGTGAGTATATCAAGGCTACAACTGCCTCCTCTCTCTTTGAAGCTCGACTTGGCTTTGAGGAATTTGGAGCACCCACACACACCTTCTCACCGGGCTATACGGATTATGAAATTGACGACATTGCCCGCTGTTCTTCTCATCTTGTATTTAATTCCTTGACACAATACGAGCGTTTTCACGTACGTGCCAAGATTGAAAATGAGAAGTTGAGTTTCGGTTTGCGTGTGAATCCTGAGTACTCAGAGGTAGAAACGCTCATTTATAACCCTTGTGCGCCTGGTACTCGCTTTGGAATATCATCCGATAAGCTACCAGAAACGCTGCCAGAGGACATTGATGGCTTTCATATCCACTGTCATTGCGAAAGTGGCAGCGATGTCTTCGAGCGTACCTTAGTACATATAGAAGAGAAGTTTGCCAAGTGGTTCCCTCAACTAAAGTGGATTAACTTTGGTGGTGGTCATCTCATGACACGCAAAGACTATGACGTTAAACGCCTGATACATGTCTTACGAGGATTCCGTAAACGCTATCCATGGCTTAAAGTTATCCTCGAACCAGGCAGTGCCTTTGCTTGGCAGGCGGGTCCACTGGTAGTACAAGTCGTTGATATAGTAGAGGATCATGGCATAAAGACAGCTATTCTTAATGCAAGTTTTACTTGTCACATGCCTGATTGTCTTGAAATGCCTTACCACCCAACCATCCGTAATGCAAAACTTGTCGACGAAGATGGTTCTGCAAAAGGCGAATATACCTACCGATTAGGTGCAAACAGCTGTTTGAGTGGTGACTGGATGGGTTCGTGGGACTTCGGCCATGCACTGGAAGTAGGCGAGAACATTATCTTTGAAGATATGCTCCACTACACGACAGTCAAGACAAATATGTTCAATGGTATCAGTCACCCAGCTATTGCCCTACTCCATACAGATAACGAACTCGAGATACTTCGCGAATATACATACGAGGATTATCGTGACAGAATGGACTAATGGCACATTATTTGCTACCTTAAGGACGGTATTAAAACATTAATTAAGGAAGAAATATTATGGCATTTATAGATTATTATAAGATTCTTGGTGTTGACCGCAACATCCCTCAAAAAGATGTGCGAGCAGCCTATAGAAAGAGAGCTAAGCAGTTTCATCCTGACTTACATCCAAACGACCCAAAGGCAAAAGCTAAATTCCAAGCATTGAGCGAGGCGTTTGAAGTTATTGGTGATCCTGACAAGCGAGCTAAATACGATAAATACGGAGAGCAGTGGCGTAATGCTGAAGCCTACGAGAACGCTGGTGGGTTCGGTGGAGCCCAAGGTGGACAAGGTGGAGGTAACCCATTTGGCGGATTCGACTTTAGCAGTTTCGGTAATGGCGGAGGTGGCTTTAGCAGCTTCTTCCAAGACCTCTTCGGAGGCGGTGGACGTCGTCGTTCATCTGGTTTCAACACTGGTAGAACACAAAGCCAACGTCCTACAGGACAAATGGAGGCTACTGTTGGTATCGACCTTTACACCGCATTATTAGGAGGTGAGGTAATCATACAACTTTCTGGTGGACAGAAAGTAAAACTGAAGGTAAAACCATTGACACAAGGTGGAACAAAGGTTCGCCTACGTGGCAAGGGTTATGACCGAGGCGATGGCACCTTCGGCGACCTTATTATCACCTACAATGTGAAACTTCCTGACCACCTCACTGACCGTCAGAAAGAGCTGATTGAGCAGATGAGACGTGAAGGATAATAAGAATATAGACACAATAAAGGAACTTTTACTCAATGTAGGAGTTCCTTTTTTGTATCACAAACATTGTCATACAAGCCCATCATTAAACCAAAACATCAATTATTCATATTAATAGGTATAGTTATTTGATAAGTGTTGACCAACAACACATGTGGTGCTTACCATCCGCACCATTGGTGTTCACCATCCGCACCACACGTGCTAAGCATCAACATATCGATAAGAAAACGAAAGAAAGAACCTTTTTTGTCATTATAACATAAGTAAGAAACTAATGATTAACAACTTCGAGATTTTTTTGTCAACAGCATAAAAGCCCTATAAACTAATTTAAGTATAAACGTAAGCAATAATACATAACACATTGAATAGTTGAGTCTTACTAAACAATGGCTAAATCATTAGGAAAAAGGGGAAGTCATACTTCTTTTGTTTAAATATTTTTTAGTATCTTTGCCTACAAATACTTTGAATATTAGAATACAAAATTTACCAATAAACAAATAACTAAAAACAATGAGTATCAGAAAATCAATAGCTGCTGCGTTTATTCTTGGTAGCTTACTCTTACCATCAAGCGTATCGGCTCAATTCAATTGGCCATACAAGGTGACCAATGGAAAAGCTGTAACAGAAGTTCCAGTACGTGCAGCTGGACAGGAAAGTGCATTGAACATGACGACACCTAAGTTAAAGGTTGTTCGCGTAGCTTTTGTTGGTTTAGGAATGCGCGGTCATGATGCTGTAGAGCGTTGGACACACATCCCTGGTATCCAAGTAATGGCTCTCTGTGATTATGAGCGTGACAGAGCTGAGAGATGTCAAGAATATCTGCGTAAAGCAAGTATGCCTGCAGCCGATATTTACTCTGGCGAAGATGGATACAAGGAGCTTTGCAAGCGTAAGGATATTGACCTTGTGTATATTGCTCCAGACTGGAAGCACCACTTCCTTGTTGCCTACGAGGCTATGAATAATGGTAAGCACGTTGCTGTAGAAGTACCTGCTGCCATGAACCTTACAGAAATTTGGAAACTCATCGATATATCTGAGAAGAAGCGTCTGCACTGTATGATGCTTGAGAACTGCTGCTATGACTTCTTTGAGTTGAACTCACTAAACATGGCACAGAAAGATGTCTTCGGTGAGATTCTTTATGTTCAGGGTGCCTATCGTCATGAACTATCTAAATTCTGGGACGCATATTGGAAGAAGGATGCACAAGACAAGTTAGGCTGGAGATTGGATTACAACCAGAAGTTCCGTGGTGATGTTTACGCTACTCATGGCTTAGGTCCTATCGCACAGGTTCTGAATATTCACAGAGGTGACAAGATGAATACGCTTGTTGCAATGGATACAAAGTCGGTTAATGGTAAGAAACAGGTTGAAAAGATGACCGGTGAACCTTGTAAAGAGTTCCGTAATGGTGACCAAACAACCACCCTTATCAGCACTGAAAACGGAAAGGTTATTGAGATTCATCATAACGTAATGACCCCACAGCCATACAATCGTATGTATCAGCTCACTGGAACAAAGGGTTTTGCCAATAAGTATCCTTTTGAAGGCTTTGCTCTTTCTGCTGAGGAGATGAAGAAATCAGGTGTTACTCCGTCATCTGACAACCTTTCAGGTCACTCCTATCTTTCACAGGTTGACACCAAAGCATTGATAGAGAAGTATGAGAGTCCTATCGTTGCTAAATATGAGAAGCAGGCAAAAGAAGTTGGTGGACATGGTGGTATGGACTTCATCATGGATTCACGTTTGGTTTACTGCTTGCAAAATGGTCTTCCTTTGGACATTGACGTTTATGACTTAGCAGAATGGTGCTGCTTAGCTGAGTTAGGTTCTATCTCTATGGACAATGGCAACATTCCTGTAGAGGTGCCTGATTTCACACGCGGAGAGTGGAATAAGGTTAAGGGATTCCACCATGCTTACGCATCTCCTGCTGATGAAGCACAGGCTGCGGCAGACGCAATGGACTTCACAACTAAGTTGAAGGAAAAAGGTAAGAAATACTGGGAGAAGGTAGACAAGGCTGCAAAGAAGAAGTAAACTCCTACGAAAACTAAATATACAAATGCCGTAACGCTCAGAGAGTGTTACGGCATTTATTTTACATTAAAGTGGTAAAGCTATTCTTTGACACAGAAAACATTAACTCTTTATTTCTTCAAAGCTAAATTGTAGTTATAATATTCCGTATTACCAGTGATGTCCTCAAGTACTTCAATGAATGGAGGGAAGTTCACATCTTCATGGTCAACGATTCCCTTTGTCTCCAAAATTTGAAGATTAGAGGTTGGAGCAAGGTAAGTGTCAAGTTCAAAGAACTGACCACGCCAGATAAAGGTCTTGCGAATCTTGTGAATAGACTGACGATAAGGATCTGCCTGACGCATCAATGATTCATATAGATTATTATCTATCTGTCGCTCAGTAACAACCTGTTCATTATTCGGTAAAGTCTTCTTTGTTGTACGAACATTAATCGAAACACCATTCAGAGTACGACGACGTAGACGCACCTCACTGCGAGGTTCTGAGGTTAGATAGGTCTGTGTAATCTCACTTTCGATAGCATCAGGAATCTCACCAGTCAATCGAACAATGTATTTACGCTCCTCGACAATCTGCTGTGGAATCTCCAAGACATTAGAAATATCCTGTATAACACGATTAATCTTTGTGTCAAAGTTCTCGTGATTGTTGATTACACGCAAGTAGGGATGTTCCGACCAAGCTTGAATGACTTTCTTATCCATTTCACGTGCAAGCTCAAGCCCTTCTGTACGTTCAGCATTATTAGCAGTGGTATAGAACTGTTCTGCTCCATCTGCAGCACTCACAAGGTGAAGAACTGCATCATAACGAGCACGAAGTTCCTCGGAAGTTGTTCCTACACCAGCTGTAATCTCTTTCCACATCTCTGGCTTCATATAAGCAGAGATATCCATTGTACCACGATCACATACTATAATCGTAGGTTTATCAATGGTCTCAGCCATACGCGTAAACTTATCTTCCAAAGCAAGCTGAACCTCCAATGTTGCCTTCTCTCCTTCATAGAAGAACGCAGCATTATCTGTAAGATAATCCATACCCGCCTGAGAGAAGAGCGTTGGAACTTCTGGAATAATAAACACCTTATAGCCAAGACTTGAGAAATGCTCAATGATCTTGACAAGTGCAGTTGTTTTTCCGGCACAAGGTCCGCCGGTAAGTACAATTCGTTTCATAATGACTAAAAAATCCCCTCCACCCGAAAGTGAAAGGGATTATTATCTAACATTACTGCTTTACAGTGCAAAATGTCAATATAAAATTACTCAGCTGCAGGAGTTTCCTCCTCAGCTACAGGTGCCTCTGCTGGCTGCTCTACTGGAGCCTCCTCAACAGCAGGTGCTGGCTGGTTCTCTGCAACAACAGTTACAGGAATCTTAACCTCAACCTCTTTGTGGAAGTGTACAGTAGCCTCAGATGTGCCAACCTTCTTCATATCGCGCATTGTAACAATCTTACGATCGATTTCAATACCACGCTTAGCGAGTTCCTCAACAACAGTAGCTGCGTTAACTGAACCGTAAGTTACGCCAGTAGCAGATACCTTAGTTGCAATAACAAGCTCTACACCATCCAACTGAGCTGCCTTCTTCTCTGCCTCAGCCTTAAGAGCTGCGAGCTTAGAAGCCTGCTGCTTCAAGTTCTCTGCCAACTGCTTCTTTGCAGATGGAGAAGCGATGATACCCTTACCAGTTGGGATGAGATAGTTACGGCCATAGCCGTTCTTCACATTAACGATATCGTTCTTGTATCCAAGACCGATAATATCTTCTTTCAAAATAATTTCCATCTATTGACCTCCTTTTTACTTCATCAAATCGGTTACGTATGGAAGGAGCGCAATCTGGCGTGCACGCTTAACAGCTTGAGCCACACGACGCTGATACTTCAAAGAAGTACCTGTAATACGACGAGGAAGAATCTTACCCTGCTCATTGAGGAACTTCTTCAAGAACTCGCCATCCTTATAATCGATGTACTTAATACCGCTCTTCTTGAAACGGCAATACTTCTTCTTCTTTGTATCGATAGAAGGAGCGGTCAAATAACGGATTTCTGATTTCTGCTCTGCCATGATTTAAGCCTCCTTTTTAGCTGCCCATTTAGCACGACGCTTCTCAGCATAAGCTGCAGAATACTTGTCCTGCTTAACGGTGATGTAACGAATAACCTTCTCGTCACGACGGAAGCCGGTCTCGAGAGTGTCGATAACTGTTGGTTCTGCGTTGAACTCTAACAATGCGTAGAAGCCAGATGACTTCTTCTGAATGTTGTAAGCCAACTTCTTCAAACCCCAAGCCTCCTCGTTCAAGATCTCAGCGCCATTGTCGGTGAGCAGTTTCTTGAATTTAGCGACCGTTTCCTTCATCTGTTCATCAGACAAAACGGGAGTCAAAATGAAAACGGTTTCGTATTGATTCATACTACTTAAAAATATAAAATTGTGAATTAAATTACACCTGCTTTCGCATAATGCGGTGCAAAAGTAGTAATTTTTATGCAACTGACCAAATATTTTTTGTACTTTTGCGCCAATAAATAGTATATTTACACTTTTGTATGAAAAGATATATCAAATACTTAGGCATTGCAGACATTATTTTAGGTCTGCTTCTGTTCGCACTCCATGTCATTCTCCACTTCAATGGGAACGAGCTTCTTTTCGGTGGATTAGTACTGATCTTGAGTGGTGTTATCATATTTGTAAGGGGAGAGCGTTTAGTCTCATTCCAATCTTCAAAGGAGGAAGAGAAGGAGGATTAACAGGATTTTTCGTTAAATATGTGGATGTTTTTCGTATCGTTTTACTGGAAGTCAAAGTTAAACATCAAAGAAAAACATAGGCAAGATTGTCAAACTACCTATCTTATTATCACCTTCCAACATAGAGCCCCCTTTCTTCTTGTATGTTGATAATTCGCAGACAAAATCATGAAAAATCATTACATAATTTCAAATAAAACATCTATAAATAAGGACAAAAACACGTATAAAAAGCAAGTCTACAACCAACAGAAAATCAATTAGTTATAAAAAGGCGCAAGATAAGGTGCTTAATTGGACTTCAAAAGGGCGTTAATAAGGGTCTTAAAGGGCACCTATTGCAAGTCAATTAGGCGTCTTTAAGAAGCCAAAAGAGCATATATTGGTTTCGAATTGCATGAAAATAGCTTACAAATATCTATCGATATAAGAACAAGTTGTTTATAAAAGATGGATAGACATGATAATTGGTAGATATTTAACCCAAGTCGGTCATTAGAGCCTAAAAGGTTTTATATTATATAAAAAGGTGTATGCAACCTCTTTATATAATATTATAAAAGATAGAATGGCATCAAAACAACTCTAACAAACCGACTTATATATCAAAACTTGTACCTTCTTGTGTCAGGAAAGTATTAGGAAATATTTCTTTAGCTTCAGCTAATAGCTGCTGTTCATTACCATAACGGGCTGAGTAATGCCCTAAAAGAAGTTTCCCTGCAGCTGCATCCCGAGCCACCTGTGCTGCTTGCTGCGACGTACTATGCCAATAAAGACGAGCACGATCAGCATCTTGCGCTGCGTATGTACTTTCATGATAGAGCGTACTAACCTCTTTTACAAGATTATGGAGTGTTTTAATGTATCGCGTATCAGAGCAATAAGCATAGCTACGAGCAGGTGCAGCAGGGGTTGTTAGCTTACTATTAGGAATCACATCACCCTCTGGCGTTGCCCAATCAGCCCCAGCCTTTATATTATTAATCTGACTGATAGGAATATGATAAAAGTCTATCATGTCACGACGAATATGTGGTAGCGTTGGTTTCTCACGGAACAAATAACCACAACAATCAATACGATGCTGCAAAGGGATTGTTTCAACCGTCAGACTCCTATCCTCGTAAACCACCTTATTCTGCTTTGTATCAACAGCATGAAACACTACTTCAAACTCTAAACCCTGACAAAAAAAGTTCAGTGTCTGGTCAAGAATAGGCTCAAACGCAGCGGGAGCGTAGATATGTAACGGAGCCGTACGCCCTGTCATACCAAAGGTTGAAATCATACCAGGCAAGCCAAAGCAATGATCACCATGCAAGTGGCTAATAAAAACAGCAATAATCTTTGAAAAATGTATGCGCGACCGACGAAGTTGTATCTGTGTTCCTTCTCCGCAATCAATCATAAAAAGCTTCTCCCTAAGCTCAACAACTTGGGAAGAAGCATTATGTTGCAAAGTTGGTAACGCACTACCGCAACCAAGAATATGTACTTTGAATGGTTCCATATAGACTGACCAATATCTTTTCATCCCACCCTTTTAAGAGAGGAATGAAAAGATTCGTTTTCTAATAATAGTCGTCACAATCTCTTTAAAGAGAGTATAGCGAAGAACTTACTTACCCCTTGTAAAGACAAAAAGTCCCGATTTATTCTCTAATGACAATGTGTCTGCGCCAAGGCTTTCTACGTCAAAGGTGTCTTTTGACAGAATCAGCTTACCATTCCATATTTTCCATGCTGTCCATGGATTCTTCTCAGACTGCAAGCTTGAAGTAACGCTTCCTCCTTCTTTTATCTCAAAGTTGCGATCAAGACTACTCCAGTTACCTAACAAAGAGGTAAGATTAATCGCTGAACGCATAAAATTATCACCATACTCTTTATAACCAATAATGGCAAATCGGTCACCATTAATCTTTCCACCTTTAACAACTTCAAATGTATCATTTGGGTTTACAAGATATTCAAGTGTATCACCATGATCGGTAAGCAGAACAATAGAGTTCATACCACCATCCACCATCGTACCATAGATAGTACTATCGTTTGTGGCAACAGAGTCTTCAGCCTCTTCAGTTTCAGACATCATAGACTTAGGTTTGCTATCCTTACAAGAGATTACTACTGCAAGAATAAACAAAGACATGATAAAATAAAAGGTTCTTTTCATATTTACACTCCTTAATTTTTATCGTAATTTTAATTGTTAGCAGCCTTAGCTTGATTCCATAGCTCATCCATTTCAGCAAGAGTTAAGTCTTTTATCGTAACGCCCTTTGCCTTAGCAGCTTCCTCAATATAGTTAAATCGTTTGATAAACTTCTGATTCGTGCGTTCAAGAGCATTATCAGGATTCAAATGATAGAGGCGTGCTGCATTAATAAGAGAGAATAAAAAGTCGCCAAGTTCTTCTGTTGAACGTTGCTTATCCTCCTTCATCAGCTCGTTCTTCAGCTCTTCTAATTCTTCATATACCTTATCCCAGACCTGCTCTTTCTCTTCCCAATCAAAACCAACATTGCGTGCCTTGTCTTGGATGCGGTAAGCCTTAATAAGACTTGGCAGTGAATTGGGCACACCAGAGAGTACCGAAGTGTTTCCGTCACGTTCACGTTGCTTGCGCTGTTCCCATGTTGATTCTACCTGAGAAGCAGTATTAGGAGTTGTCGACTGTGCGTTCTTAGCAGCCTGTTCTTCTTCATCTTTGTAAACTACTTGTCCTGCAGCATTAACTACCATATCAGAACGTGTCACACTCCAACCCGTCCAATCGATAAAATCATGTCGAAACATAAGTTTGTCGGATTGCGCATTGCAGACATCAGCAACATCAAAGTCCCCCTTTTCTTCACCCAACATAGAATAGAAGATAACATGTTCCATGACGTCTCCAAGCTCTTTACAGATATTCTTTGAGTCATTTTTTAAGAGCGCATCAGCCAATTCAAAGGTCTCTTCAATCGTATTGGGGCGGAGGCTTTCATTGGTCTGTTTACTATCCCATGGACACTCCTTTCGGAGTCGTTCTTGAATGTCTAAAAGTCGGGAAAAAGCTTTCAGTTTATCTTCTTTAGTATGCAAAGTCTTGATGTTTAAAGTTAAACATAAACGTTAAAGTACTCATCAGTGTACTATTATTGATGCAAAGATACGCTTTTTAGGCGGATTTTTTGTACTTTTGCATCGTAATTTTAAAGATAATAAAGAAATAATAATATACGAGACAATGGAATTAGCAAGCAAGTATGATCCACAAGTAGTGGAATCAAAATGGTACCAGTATTGGCTGGACAACAAGCTTTTCAGTTCTAAGCCTGATGGCCGCGAGCCTTACACTGTGGTTATTCCTCCACCAAACGTAACGGGTGTGCTTCACATGGGCCACATGTTGAACAACACGATACAGGACATCTTGGTAAGACGTGCCCGCATGGAAGGTAAGAATGCATGCTGGGTACCGGGCACTGACCACGCAAGTATTGCTACAGAAGCAAAGGTTGTGAACCGCCTCGCAGAGCAAGGTATAAAGAAGACTGACCTCAGTCGTGAGCAGTTCCTTGAGCATGCATGGGATTGGACACACGAACATGGTGGCATTATCCTCAAGCAGTTGCGTCGACTTGGTTGCTCATGCGATTGGGATCGTACTGCTTTCACCATGGATGATACTCGTAGCAGGAGTGTTATCAAGGTGTTCTGCGACCTCTACAAGAAGGGCTACATCTATCGTGGTGTACGCATGGTTAACTGGGATCCACAGGCTCAGACGGCTCTTTCTGACGAAGAAGTAATCTACAAGGATGAGCATTCTAAGCTTTATCACCTTAAATACTATGTTGCTGAAGAAGACCAAGCAAAGGTTGAACGCAAGGATGAAGGCAACGTAATACATAAGGATGCGAAGGGTTACTATGCTGTTGTTGCAACCACTCGTCCAGAGACAATCATGGGTGACTCAGCTATGTGTATCAACCCAGAGGACGTTAAGAACACATGGTTGAAGGGTCTTCATGTTATCGTTCCATTGGTAAATCGTGTGATTCCTGTTATTGAAGACACCTATGTTGATATCCAGTTCGGTACTGGTTGCTTGAAGGTTACACCTGCTCACGACGTTAACGACCATGCACTTGGCTTGAAACACGGTTTGGAAACTATTGATATCTTTAACGATAATGGTACTATCTCTGAGGCTGCTGGCTTGTATGTTGGTCAGGACCGTATGGATGTACGTAAGCAGATATCAAAGGATTTGGAGGCTGCAGGCCTCATGGAGAAGGTTGAGGACTATGATAATAAAGTCGGATACTCAGAGCGTACACACGTACCTATTGAGCCAAAGCTGTCTACACAATGGTTCTTAAAGATGCAGCACTTTGCTGATATCGCCCTCGCTCCAGTCATGGACGACGATATAGAGTTCTATCCAAAGAAGTATAAGAACACATATCGCCACTGGTTAGAGAACATCAAGGACTGGTGTATCAGCCGTCAGTTGTGGTGGGGTCATCGTATTCCTGCTTACTACTTCAAAGATGCAGAAGGCAAGAATGCCACCGTTGTGGCAGAAACTACTGAAGAAGCATTGAAGTTGGCAGAGGAAATTAATCCTTCTGTAACAGCTGCCGACCTTGAACAAGAGAGCGATTGTATGGATACTTGGTTCTCAAGTTGGTTGTGGCCAATCTCTGTCTTCGATGGAATCAACAACCCTGACAACGAAGAAATCAACTACTACTACCCTACCAGTGACCTTGTTACAGGTCCAGACATTATCTTCTTCTGGGTAGCACGTATGATTATGGCAGGCTATGAGTATCGTGGCAAGTTCCCATTCAAGCATGTTTACTTCACGGGGATTGTACGTGATAAGCTCGGGCGCAAGATGAGTAAGAGTCTTGGTAACTCACCAGATCCTATCATGTTGATTGAGAAGTATGGTGCTGATGGTGTTCGTATGGGTATGATGCTCTCTGCTCCTGCAGGCAACGACATCCTCTTCGACGAGACACTTTGTGAGCAAGGACGTAACTTCAACAATAAGATTTGGAATGCCTTCCGCCTCGTTCAAGGTTGGGAGACAACAGATGCTGAGCAGCCATTGGCAAACAAGATTGCTGTTGAATGGTTCGAAGCGAAGTTGAAGGAAGTAAATGCTGAGATGAACGAGCAGTTCAAGAGCTATCGTATTTCAGAAGCTTTGATGACTGTTTACCGCCTCTTCTGGGACGAGTTCTCAAGTTGGTACTTGGAGATGATTAAGCCAGAATATGGCAAACCAATCGACAAGCTCACCTACGAAGCGACCCTTAAATTCTTCAATTCACTCTTGAAGATGTTGCATCCATTCATGCCTTTCATTACTGAGGAGTTGTGGCAACACATCTATGAGCGCAAGGATAACGAGAGCATCATGCGTGACGAACTCAAACTTGATGCACCAAGCAAGGAGGAATTAAAGCTCATCGAGGCTATTGAGCAGGTTAAGGCGATTGTCAGCGGTGTGAGAACCGTACGCAATCAGAAGAACATTGCTCCAAAGGTTGAACTCGACTTGAACGTAATCGGTCAGAACAACTACGAGGCTTACAACAGTGTAATCATTAAGATGGCTAACTTGAAGGCTATTGAAGTGGTAACTGAGAAGAGTGGTGACGCATCAGGTTTCATGGTTGGTACCGATAGTTTCGCAGTTCCAGTGGGCGACTTGATTGACGTTGCAGCTGAGATTGAGAAGCAGGAGAAGGAACTCAAGCATCTTGAAGGCTTCCTCACAGGTATCAAGAAGAAACTCTCAAACGAGAAGTTCGTAGCAAATGCACCTGAAGCTGTTATCGAACGTGAGCGCAAGAAGCAGAGTGACTCTGAAGAGAAGATTGCCGCTTTGAAGGCAAGTCTTGAAGAGTTGAGAAAGAAGTAATCTATTATCTCTTTGGCTAATGGGTTCATTAGCCAAAGCGTTTTAGTACATATAAAAATAAAGAGGAATGCCTTTGCGTTCCTCTTTATTTGTTTTTATTCATAATCATCTACCACATTATTAATAAAGTCCATCATAGGCTTACCTGTCTTACAGATATGTTCTAACTGCTCAACCCAGCCATCGCCCTCGAAGAAGTCATCGGGCACAGACACCCAACAGCAATAATCCTTCATTCGAAGATACTGAAGATGCTCATAATCTTTTGGGAATCCCTTTGGAACAGTCTTTAAAGCTGCAAGTCCAAAGCCTCTCTTACTGACTTTATCGTCGGTCCATTCACCTTCATTAGGTCGTCCGAACAAATTAAGAAAGTCCTCATTCTCTACATCTTTACGCCATTCATCAATGTTTGCCATGATTTCATTGCGACATGAAGTCAAAATATTCGTAGGCAACCAATAGCAGCCAACAGCTACTAAGCAGTTACCCGGTTGAAGATGTATATAATAACCGCCACGCAACGCCTTTCTACCACGTGCACAGATGTATGCACCCAAGTGGCGTTTATACGGACTCTTATCAGGTGAGAAACGTATATCACGATAGAAACGATAGGTACAATCCTTTGCCGTCAAGTGTGAAACCTCATCATCAAAGGTTGCCAAACAAGATATTATTTGGTCAACTCCGTTCTCAAAATCAGACTTCACCGCATCATATTCAGCCTTATGTTCCTGAAACCATTGCTTATTATTGTTTGCAGCAATACCTTTCAAGAAGTGCATTATCTTCTTTGTATTCATAATCCTTCCTATATTATATCCTTTTAAACTTTTACCTTTTCAGTTTTTTACAACTTACTATTCTCCAACAACTTTGGACATATATCATCAAAGGGACAATGCTCGCAATCAGGCTTAGCACTCTTGCAAACATAACGTCCATGAAGCAATATCCAATGGTGTGCATCAGAAACCTCCTCGGTAGGGATATTCTTCATCAGATAATCCTCAACCTTACGAGGCGTGTTGGCTGTTGAAGGAACCAGTCCCAGACGATGACTGACACGATAGACATGCGTATCGACAGCAAGTGTTGGCTTACCAAACCACACTGCTTGGATAACATTTGCCGTCTTACGCCCTACTCCAGGCAACGTAACGAGTGCATTAGGATCAGAAGGCACCTCACCATCAAATTTCTCAACCAACATCTTCGACATCTCAACCAAATGTTTTGCCTTTGAATTGGGGTAAGAAACACTCTTCACATACTCAAATATCTCATCGGCTGTAGCCTCTGCCATCGCCTTTGCATCAGGATAATGACGAAACAATTCTGGTGTTATCGCATTGATTCGCTTATCCGTACACTGAGCAGAAAGGAGTGTCGCACAAAGAAGTTGGAAGGCTGAACCAAAATTTAGCTCAGTCGAAACATGCCCAACATTCTTGCGAAAATAACTCAGTGCATAATCATATCTTTCTTTTCTTGTCATCCTTTTATAGTATAGTACAGCATTAAATAAACAGCTCAGACAATTATCTCAGCCAATAAAACCTTATTTTCTTTCTTTTATTACGATATTATTTCCCACAACAACAATAGCTTGCTGATTTGTAATAATCTTCAAGGGTAGATGGCTATTCTTGTTGACAACTTCCCGTGCAGCCTTTTCAAAAGGATAACTATCGAAATGTACGACAGGATAGAATCCAACAAGTCCAAGACCAACAAAGTCCTCCATTCCTGCCACCCGCGAATAACAGTCATCCATACCCTTTGCATATTCAATGTTGGGAGCAAGTATCATCGCTCCAGCAGATTCCCCAATATATAGTTTTCCTTGCACCACCTGCTCTATGATATACCTGTCGACACCAGTTTTCCTCAATTCCTGCAAGAGAAAAAACGTATTGCCACCCGATACATAGATACAGTCGCAGCTTGTCAAGACCTCTTCTATTTCATTCTTACTACATTGAGTAATTTCCAATTCCTTAACGATAATTCCAAGAGAATCAAATGCCACTCTGGCTTCTTCCACATATTGTGTATACGCTTCATGAATGCTTGCTGTAGGGATAAATGCTACTGTCTTGCCTCTCAACGGAACTGAAACAGATTCGGATAAAATAGCAGCAACCTCAGCAAAATATGAACATAAAAAGATTTTCTTCATTAATATATTATGTTTAGAACCTCCCTATCATTAGTACTATAAACTGATTGAACAGGAATAAAAATAAGTATTATAATCAAGAATACTATAAATCTATACCTCTTACATCTCACGTTTAATACTGCAAAGTTACTAAAAACTAACAGATTATTTGGTCCTTTCCGAAACTTAATGTAATTTTGCATCAGAAATAAAAAACAAATCAATTATGATAACTCCAATGACAGGACTGATTGCACTGCTAATCATCGCACTGATTGGCTGGGTAGTCGCAGAACTTAAAGACAAGTGTGTTACATTCGTTCACTCTGAAGAAGAGGCTGAGGGCGAAGAAGAAATGAGAGAAGCTTACGAAGCACATGGTGGCAGAGAGCTAAATCTGAAAGACTTGCTTGCACATAACAGTACGAACGGCTACAAGTCTATCTAAGATTAATAGCAAATAACATAAAAGACGGGAATGGTATGGTTGTATCATTCCCGTCTTCTTTATATTATATAATGTGGGATTAATCTTCAGAAGTTGGTTTTTATAGGAGTAAAACGCTTATAGCTGATTTGAAAAATCATTACACAAAAAGAGAGAAAAGAAGCTTCTTTTACCTTGGAAACATCAAAAAAGACTACATTCATAACCTTCAGGGTATCAAAGAGTTGCAAAAGAACCTTATAAAAGGTGCTTAATTGCATTGCAAAAGGGCGTTAGTTGCATGGCAACTAACGCCCTTTTGGACCTCAATTAACGCCCTATTGAAACGCAATTAAGCATCTATTCATTTTTAAGATGTGAATTTATTTTACAATATTCCACCTCGCAAGACATCAACACTATGATATACTCTCTATCAAGAGCCATATATTAAGTAAGGTGACAATGCCCGCCAACGAGTAAAGGAAGACCATATTCAACTTACTATTGGCATACTTACCCATCACACGCTTGGAAGATGTCAGACCCACTTGTAAGAAAACAGTGAAAGGAAGTTGAACAGAAAGGAACATCTGTGAGATAATCAATCCCTTAAATGGGTCGCCAATAAAGAATATCATCAGAAGGGCAATACCTAATGAGAGGACAATTCCAGCAATAGAGTGCGTATCTTTTGCATTATATGACTCACCAAAAAGTCCAGAGAAGATACTACCCGCAGCCATTCCACTGGTTATCGTACTTGAAATACCCGCTAATAGTAAGGCTATAGCAAATATATTCGCAGCATTATTACCCAAAAGTGGCTGTAGCATTGCTTGCGCCTGAGACAGTTCATCAACGTGCTGACCATGAGAGAAGAACGTACTTGCTGCCAAGAGAATCATCGCAGAGTTGATAGCCCAACCCACAATCATTGAGAAAAGTGTGTCGACAAACTCATACTTTAACATGTGACGGATACGTTCGTCACCCTCCAAATAGATCTCGCGACTCTGTACAATCTCAGAGTGAAGGAAAAGATTATGAGGCATCACAACCGCTCCCAACACACTCATGATAATCAAGAGAGAACCTTGTGGGACTGTTGGAACGAATGCTCCCTCAATAGCTGCAGGCCAATGAATATCAACGAGAAAGAGTTCATAAACAAACGAAAGACCTATCATTGACACAAAGCCAATGATGGCACGTTCCATCTTCTTATAGCTATTCGTAAAAAGCATTATCAACACAGCCACTGTTGTTAAGACAGAGCCTGTAGGAATACTAATGCCAAAGAGCATTTGTAGTGCAATAGCACCACCAAGAATCTCTGCTAAAGAGGTAGAGATACTGGCAAGAATTGCACTCAAGATGATAGGACGACCTATCCATTTAGGTGCATACTTAACTGCTGCCTCACTGAGACAGAGTCCTGTCACAATTCCAAGATGAGCAACATTATGCTGTAAAGCTATAAGCATAATTGTTGAAAGGGTTACTACCCATAACAATGCATAGCCATACTCTGAACCAGCAGCAAAGTTACTTGCCCAGTTTCCCGGGTCGATAAAGCCTACGGTCACCAACAAACCGGGACCAATAAACTTAAATATATCTAAGGCACCCAACACACGTGGGTGGTCCTTACGCCGTAGTTCTTTTAATAAATTCTTCATTCTACATAAGTTTTATGCAAAGTTACAATATCTATATGACAAAATACAAGATGATAAGGGAATATTGAAAAAAATACAAACAATTAGGTAGGTGGATTAAAACCAAATCGGTCATTAAACCACAATGTTTCATGAATTCTTGTTTTTGTATTGTTTCCTAACATCTTTTATTTTCTTATCAGCATCTTTCCTGTCTTTGCAAATTGACGTAGCCTGCTACGCCTGCGTTACAAAGAGAGGCAATCTACTCGACAAAAAAAACAAAATATGTTTAGCTTCTAATAACCAATTTGGGTTAAAGGGAAGTTCTTTTCAAACAAAATGTAAAATCTTACCAGATACAATTCTCCAACAAAATGAATAATAAAAGGTTGGTACGAAGCGTTAAAATGTACTTTGAATGGTCACAATAACACCTAAGTTTAAATCAGAAAGTCGCTTAAAAGAACTATAAAGAAAAATATAAGACTTTGTTTAAGAAACCTAAAACGAATCTACAAAATACTGTAAACAAAATTACGTAACCAAAAAGTTACTAAAAACAAAAATGCCCTACGCTTCACAGCGATGGGCATTCAATCTCAATAGGTATTAGTTTCTTTAAGGTAAAAAGATTGTATTCAGGATAACGTTTGCAAAGATAGCGCATTATTTTTATATGTGCAAACTTTTATGCAACTTTTTTATTAATAATGAAACATTTGTTACCATACATACACCTATCGCTGAAAGCCATTCACATTCACTTTTATTAAACACTTTAAAAAGATAAAGAAAAATGGTTTTATTTCGTTACTGAAAATATACAAAACATTACAAAACATTACTCGAAAAGCATTTTGCATGAATAATTTCAAACTGCATAAAAGAATATACATTATTATTTAGAACAAAGTGCATCATAAACAAGAAAAAATGAGTAACTTTGCAGCATAATAATAAATAGGAAAATATGACTACGATAGAGAACAACACCAATGAGGAGAAGCGTAGCTTGAGCTTCGTAGAACAACTGGTAGAGGAAGACCTCGCAAAGGGTAAGAACGGAGGACGTATTCAGACACGTTTCCCGCCAGAGCCAAATGGCTATCTTCATATTGGTCATGCGAAAGCGATTTGCATGGACTTTGGTGTAGCTGAAAACTATAAGGGTATTTGTAATCTTCGTTTTGATGATACAAACCCAAGCAAGGAGAACAACGAATATGTAGAGAATATCCTTCATGATATTAGCTGGCTTGGCTTCAAATGGGGTAACATTTATTATGCAAGTGATTACTTTGAGAAGTTATGGGACTTTGCTGTTTGGATGATTAAGAAGGGCTTGGCATATGTTGACGAGCAGACTTCTGAGCAGATTGCAACACAGAAAGGTACACCAACAACGCCTGGTACAGCATCACCATACCGTGATCGTCCTATCGAGGAAAGCCTTGCCTTGTTTGAGCAGATGAACACACCAGAGGCTGTTGAGGGAAGTATGGTACTTCGTGCGAAGCTCGATATGGCTAATCCTAACATGCATTTCCGTGATCCAATCATATATCGAATCATTCAGATTCCACATCATCGCACAGGTACAAAGTGGCATTGTTACCCAATGTATGACTTTGCACACGGACAGAGTGACTACTTTGAGGGTGTTACCCACTCTATCTGTACACTTGAGTTTGTGCCTCACCGTCCTCTCTATGATAAGTTTATTGACTTCTTAAAAGAAAGTGATGGCACCGATGACAACTTATCAGATAACCGCCCACGACAGATAGAGTTCAACCGCTTGAACCTTACTTATACAGTAATGTCAAAGCGTAAACTTCATACATTGGTTGATGAACATCACGTCAATGGATGGGATGATCCACGAATGCCGACACTCTGTGGTATGCGTCGTCGTGGTTACTCTCCAGAGTCTATCCGTAACTTCATCGACTCTATTGGCTATACTAAGTTCGATGCACTCAATGATGTAGCGTTGTTGGAGGCTGCTGTACGTGACGACTTGAACAAGAAGGCTACACGTGTTAGCGCTGTTCTCGACCCTGTAAAACTTGTTATTACCAACTATCCAGAAGGAAAGACTGAGGAGATGGAGGCTATTAACAACCCAGAGAATGAGGCAGATGGTTCACACACTATCACCTTCTCAAAGAATCTTTGGATTGAACGTGCTGACTTTATGGAGGATGCTCCAAAGAAATTCTTCCGTATGTCTCCAGGTAAGGAAGTGAGATTGAAGAACGCTTACATCGTTAAGTGTACTGGTTGTACTAAGAATACTGAGGGCAATATCATTGAGATTCAAGCAGAATATGATGCTGACAGCAAGAGTGGTATGCAGGGTGCTGACCGTAAGGTGAAAGGTACTCTCCACTGGGTTAGCGCTGACCACTGCTTAAAGGCAGAGGTACGTGAGTACGACCGCTTGTTCAACGTAGAGAATCCTGCTGCTGATGAGCGTGATTTCCGTGAGCTTCTCAATCCAGAGAGCCTTACTGTACACGCAGAGTGCTACGTTGAACAGTATCTCGCTGAGAAGAAACCGGGTGATTACCTACAGTTCCAGCGTACTGGTTACTTCATGCTTGACCCAGATACAACAGCTGACCACCTCGTGTTTAATAAGACTGTTGGCTTGAAAGATACTTGGGCAAAGAAGGCCAAAGCATAACTAAAGTAAAGTAAGATTTGGATATATACTATCAGAGTGATAAATTCAAGCAAGTCCTTCATAGATATGAAGAACTGCAAAAAGACAACATCAGCGAGTTCCTCGACCCAGAGGAACTGACTGATGTTGCTGAATATTACCACTATATCGGTGAGGATAACAATGCTTTAGACGCTATCGATTATGCCACCCGCTTGTATCCAACAGCCACTACTCCACTTGCTTTCAAAGCACGTTTAGCATTATTCATCGACGAAGACCCAGAGCTTGCTAACGAGATTGCAGAGATGATTGTTGATAAGAGTGACTTAGATTATCTCTATCTTAAGGCTGAAATTATGATCGTTGATAATAAGGCAGCCGAAGCAGATGACTTCCTTCAAAGCCAGTATGACGAGGTTATCTCACCAGAAGACCGCGAGGATTATGTCCTTGATGTTGCTGCTCTCTTTTCCGATTATGAAGAAAATGAATATGTAGAGAAATGGTTGAGCCGCTCAACAAAGACAGAAGATAACGATTATAAGGAACTTCGTGCGCGTCTTCTCAAGAGCCGTGGAAAGTATAAAGAGAGTGAATCCATCCTCAATGAGTTGCTTGATACCAACCCTTATTCTGGTCCTTACTGGAATCAGTTAGCACAGAATCAGCTTTTAAGGAATGACATAAAGGATTCTATCACATCAAGTGAATACTCTATAGCTATCAACCCTGATGATGAAGAAGCTATCCTCAACAAGGCTAACGGACTCTTTACACTTGGGAATTATGAGGAATCTCTGAAGTACTACGAGCGTTATAAGAAGCTCTGCCATAATCAAGATACAACTGTCGTTGATGTTACTATCGGACATATACATCTCATGCAGGGCAATGCTTCAGAAGCGCAACGATATTATCATTTGGCTTTAGCAGAAACACAGAGCAAGAGTCTGACACTCATCCATATTGGTATTTCAACCTTTGACAATGGATATGTCGAATATGCTTACAACATCTTTAGTACGTTATTGCCTGAAATGGATGACGACTGGGACATCGGCTTCGCATACCTTGCACGCTGTTGTTATGAATTAAAGCTAAAAAAGGAGTTCAATATATACTTGCGACAAGCCGTTGAAAGAAATCCCGAGGAGAGTATAGAGGTACTATCAGACCTCTATCCAGAAGGAACAAGCCCACAAGACTACCCCAATATTCGTATTTTATAACAAACAGAATTATAATTAATAACATATCATTATGAGTTTTATCACATCCATGCTCGGACATCTCAACTATGGCACCATCTTTATTTTGATGCTTCTTGAAAGTACGGTTATCCCTGTACCATCAGAATTAGTTGTTGCCCCAGCTGCCTATCATGCTGCCGCAGGCAACCTTGATATATGGTTGGTAATTCTTTTCTCCACTTTAGGAGCAGACGTTGGTGCAACTATTAACTATCTTGCAGGATGGTATCTTGGTCGCCCTATCATCTATAAGTTTGCCAATAGTAAGTGGGGACACTTGTGTTTATTGAATCAAGAGAAAGTTGAAAAGAGCGAACGATACTTCGATGAGCATGGTATGGTGGCTACAATCACTGGCCGTCTCTTGCCAGGTATTCGCCATCTTATCTCCATTCCAGCAGGATTGGCGAAGATGAGCTACTGGAAGTTCTTGCTTTATACTACTATAGGTGCAGCCTCATGGCACACTATTCTTGCACTTTTAGGACATTACATGCACTCTTTTGTACCAGAAGATCAGCTCCAAGAGAAGATTTTAGAGTATGGAGAGTATATTAAGTTTGGTCTTATCTTCTTGGTAATTGTTGTTTGTTTTTACTTCCTTGTTAAGTGGTATGTAAAGAAAAAGAAGAACAACAAGAACCATTCACAGCAGGTATAACCCTATATAACAATATTCTACCACAACACTTTTTTATGACTTCAAACGAGAAATACATAGAAGATATAGCTAACGAGCAACTTCTTTCAGATAAAGAAGAGCAGGAGTTAGCAGAGAAGATAAAGGTTGGTGACGCAAGAGCTTTGGAGAAGTTGACCAAGGCTAACTTGAAGTTTGTTGTTTCACTGGCTCATCAATACCGTAACCGAGGATTGGGTGAAGACGACCTTATCAGTGAAGGAAATATTGGTATGATGTATGCCGCACAGAAGTTTGATGGTTCAAAAGGTGTACGCTTTGTTTTCTTTGCGGCTCCTTACATCCGTAAAGCGATGGAAGAGGCTATCAAAGAGCAAGCAACACTCTATAAACTTCCTAAGAACGAGACAAGTAGATTTGAACAGAAGCGTTCACATGCTATCTCTATTGACCAACCAGTCCCCGTAGGCAGCAACAACAACTTTACACTTCAGCATATCCTTGAGAATGAAAATGCCAAGCATGCTGACGAACATCTTAACCAAGAAATCCTCAGCAATGAAATCCAAAAAGGATTAGATGTACTTGATGAACGTGAAAAAAGGGTCATCACTTATATCTATGGATTGACTGGAGCACACTATACGATGGCAGAGATTGCGGAGGATATGGGATTAAAACGCGAACGTGTACGCCAGATTCGTGACAAGGCTTTGCGCAAACTTCATAAGAAGATGAAATAAAAGCAGCACAAAGCTGAATAGGATTCATCGAATAATAATCGTACGAAACCAGTCACGAAGAACACCACCATATTGGTCTTGGCTGTCAGCACAAAGTACTATAACTTGGCTTCCGTCTGCAAGGCGGGGGCCAAGACACATACCCTCATAGTTAGCAAGATTCTGACGAAGCAGTCCTAAGGAGGTTTTCCACGTTGCAATCAAAGTCTTCTGCATATACGGACTATCCGTATCAAGTGCTTTTTCTTGACTGATAGTCATAGACTTCACTGGGTCAACACAATAAATCTTATTCTCTACAAACGAACCAATTTTACTTGAGGTTACCACGAATTCACGCTCTAAAACAAGTAATTTCCCATCATCTAAGGCTGCCATTGCTGGTACACCCATTGCATAATTAGACACAGAAGGGTGAATCTCCGCAGCATCCATCAAATAAGCATACTGTTCTTGAGGAACAAAGGAGTCATCAAAACTTTGAAAACGAAGTCTATTCTTCACTTGATTCTTTGCATTAGCTTGTTCTCCATCTATCTTCAACGTACTTTCAGAAGTCGTCCAAAAACGATGCGTATGGGTATTGTAAGTTAGTGCTTCAAAGCTATAAGCCGGTGTAGCCATACTGAAAACGGAGGGAATAGTAAGCTTCCGACCCGTCAATTTACCATTCATTCCATATTCTAAGATACTATTATCTGCTTCACGGGATATGAACAACGTGCTGTCCTTAGGAAAGAAAGCTATGCCCTCTTCATCTTTATTCAACTCGCCCGATGATTGAAATCCCTCATTCACAACGTCTTTAATATCTCCACTAACAGAATCTATCTGTATACGAAAGCGAAAGAAGCCACTTTCAGACGTCTTATCAGAAACCACTGCATAACGATCACCACCCAACCATGTCAACCCGCTATAGTTTCCTTTAGGAACTGTACGCTGAAAGTAATGCTGTGGATTGAGTCTGACAAGCTGTTGAGCTTGTGCAAAAAGCGTAAATGGGAAACAGAAAACAAAGAATAAAATATGCTTGAGTTTTAGTTTCATAACCATGAATATTTGGTTTTAAGCCGTCTAACAATAATTCCCTTTTATCTTAATCAATAAAGTCTTATTATATAAAATAAGGTCAATTAACATCCTTACCATCCTTGGCACATATTGTGCGAAGGCTTCGCACGAGGCGTGCGGAGGGTGAACACCAATGGTGCGGAGACCTAACACAATACAAACGAACCTCAGAAAGAGAACGAAAAGTTGGTTAACTCAATCAGACAACAGCCTTCTTAATCGTTAAACAAGCTATTAGTACATCTCACATAGCCCTCTTGTTATAAAAGAGATATGCGTAGGTCTCGTTTATAAAACAAGTACCTACGCAAGCTATTAATTTACGAATTCAAATTGAATAAGCCTATCCTTCTCCTGTAAACTGCTTCAGACGCTGCTCTTCAGAAAGGCGACAAATAAGCAATTTACCATCCTGTTCAGCTACGATATAGCCGTCAAGACCTTGGATAACGACCTTACGCTCCTCCGTTGTATGAACAATACAGTTCTTACTATCAAACAGATGAACATCTTTACCAATAACAGCATTACCATAAATATCATGCTGTGTCTGGGCAAGCAACGATCCCCAAGTTCCTAAATCACTCCATCCAAAGTCTGCAGGGCATACAAATATCTCTTCAGCCTTTTCCATAATAGCATAATCGACAGAGATATTCTCACACTCTGGATAAACCTCATCAATCACGCGTTGTTCATCGGCTGTATCTAAGACATCCATGATACGCTCGAAAATTCTTGCTATACTTGGCTGATAAATACGGAAAGCATTGACAATAGTAGAGGCACTCCAGATGAAGATTCCTGCATTCCAAAAGAAGTTATTCTGCTTGATATATTGTTCTGCTGTTGGTAAATCTGGCTTCTCACGGAACTGATCAACACGATAAATCTCGCGATTACGCGCTGAAGCTGTTGAAAGGTCAGCTTGTATATAGCCATAACCCGTCTCTGGGCGTGTTGGTTTCATACCCAAAGTAACCACAGCATCCGTTTCTGCAGTAAACTTCAAACAGTTAGAAATAACACGTTTGAACTCAGTTTCATTGGTCACAATATGATCACTTGGTGACACCACGATATTAGCCTTTGGGTTCTCTTTCTTGATACGCCAGCTCACATATGCAATACAAGGTGCTGTATTACGACGGCAAGGCTCGCTCAATATATGATTCAAAGGTATCTCTGGGAGCTGTTCATGAACTAAAGAGACATACTTTTGGTTTGTGACAACCCACACATTGTCAGAAGGAACAACACCTGCAAAGCGATCATAGGTCAACTGGATGAGTGATCTACCTACTCCTAAGACATCAATAAACTGCTTAGGACAGTCTGCAGTACTCATCGGCCAGAATCTACCTCCTACGCCACCTGCCATAATGACGAGATGATTATCAGTTTGCGCCATAACTTATTATCAAAAAATTAATATGATTGCAAATATACAAATAAAAATGAATAACGACAATTATTAATGTCGCTTTTTCTTTTTTAGTGATGTTAAGCATGGATTACTGCGGTAATAAAGCTATAAAATCAGAAATCAAACAGATTCAGACTTCTATCTTCAGTAGGCTTTTCTTTAGGAGTTTCTACCTCGTCATGAAACTGAAGAATCAGTTGTTGAGATAACTGATTATTCTCATTTAGCCTATAAACTCCTTTCCTACTCTTTTCAATAAGAGAGTTGCAAGACTTACTATTCTTCAAGAGATATGCCTGTACATACTTGTGTACGTCTTCTTGATTCAATGAATTGAAAAGAGAATTACAAGCATTAAAAACATGACGGGAGACTTTCTGAACTGAAAGTCCCTCGTTTCCTGCTTCAGCAAGAACTCGTAATATTTCCTTATCGTATTGCATACAAAAAGGGAGCCTATACCTTAATCATACAGACTCCCCCTCCTGTGTTATAATAATTACTCTAATTATGCAAGAGCAACTTTGTCGTTTTCACCTTTAACTTTGCCCTCCTTAAAGAGCCAACCAATGCCAAGATAAACCTCCTCAGTGCTAATATTAGCAGCCTTAGCAATCTCAGCAACTGTCAAAGCCTTGGCTTCAGCAGCAAGAGCATTGTAAACATCGCCAGCCTTAAAACCGACATTCTCTGCATTAATAGCTACAACTGACTTCTTAGCAGGAGCTTTCTTAGCAGGAGCCTTCTTTGCTGCTTTAGGAGCAGACTTAACTTCTTTCTTTTCTGTCATAGTTTTACACAATTAAAGTATCATTCAAGCAATCGAATAATTATTTATATGTATTAATCTACTTAAATAATGCAAACATACAAAAGAGTTGTTAACTTTCCTCTGGTGAATGCTATTTATTTGTTGCAAAAGTACATCAAATATTCCAATGTGTCAAATACTTACGACGAAAAATAACAGATAATGAACGCTTTAACTCCTTCAGCGAGATTTTATTGACTTAAGTCAACCAAAAAGAGTGTTATGCCTTCAAATCTAACTTGATTTCCAACTCGTCCAACTGCTTCTGATCAATAAACGAAGGAGCATCCAACATGATATCACGTCCACTATTATTCTTAGGGAATGCGATACAATCACGAATTGAATCGAGACCTGCCATGATACTTACAAAGCGATCAAGACCGAAAGCAAGACCTGCGTGAGGTGGTGCACCATACTTGAAAGCATTCATCAAGAAGCCAAACTGTGCCTTAGCACTCTCTGGTGTGAAGCCGAGCACCTCAAACATCTTCTCCTGCAACTGAGTATCGTGAATACGGAGTGAACCACCACCAACTTCGATACCATTGCATACAAAGTCGTATGCCTTTGCTCGAACCTGCTCTGGATGCTCATCCAACAACTTGATATCATCAGGATTAGGCATTGTAAATGGATGGTGAGTAGCCATTAAACGCTGCTCTTCATCACTCCATTCGAACAATGGGAAGTCGACAATCCAAAGACACTTAAATACGTTCTTATCACGAAGTCCTAAGCGATCGCCCATCTCAAGACGCAGAGAACAGAGCTGAACTTGTGTCTTTCTAACGTTGTTACCAGAAAGAATCAACACAAGGTCGCCATCCTTAGCACCTGTTGTTTCCTTAACTTTCAGCAACTGCTCCTCTGTATAGAACTTATCGATAGAACTCTTAATAGTACCATCTGCATTGTACTTAATGAATACAAGTCCCTGAGCACCTACCTGTGGACGCTTCACAAAGTCGGTCAATTCGTTAAGTTGTTTGCGGCTATAGTCAGCACAACCAGGAACAACAATACCTCCAATGTAAGCAGCCTCATCAAATACAGAGAATGAACCTGTACCCTTCAAGTCGTCCATCAACTCTACGAACTCCATGCCGAAACGCAAGTCTGGCTTATCAGAACCATAACGCTTCATAGCATCATGCCACTTCATCTGCTCCAACTTAGGAAGCTCTACACCGCGAATCTCACGGAAAAGATGACGTGCCATCTCCTCAAACAGATTGATAACATCATCCTGATCAACGAATGACATCTCACAGTCTATCTGTGTAAACTCTGGCTGACGGTCGGCGCGTAAGTCCTCATCACGGAAACACTTAGCAATCTGGAAGTAGCGATCAAAACCCGCAACCATCAACAACTGCTTCAATGTCTGTGGACTCTGTGGGAGTGCATAGAACTGACCTGGATTCATACGTGATGGTACAACGAAGTCGCGTGCACCCTCTGGTGTTGAACCAATGAGGATAGGTGTCTCAACTTCCATAAATTGTGCAGCATCGAGGAAGTTACGAATAAGAATCGTCATGCGGTGACGTAATTCCATATTCTTGCGCACTGCCTCACGACGAAGGTCTAAATAGCGATATTTCATACGGAGGTCATCACCACCGTCTGTGTTATCTTCAATTGTGAAAGGAGGAGTTTCTGAGCTACTAAGCACCTTCAACTCCTTAGCAATAATCTCTATATCACCTGTAGGAATCTTGCTATTCTTACTCTGACGCTCATTAACAACACCCTTAACTTGAATGCAATATTCACGTCCTAACTTGTTAGCTTCGCCACAAAGGTCTGCATTATCGGCCTCATTGAAAACTAACTGGGTAATACCATAGCGGTCACGAAGGTCGACAAAAGTCATACCTCCCATTTTACGTGCGCGCTGTACCCATCCAGCGAGGGTCACTTCCTTGCCTGCATCCGAAAGGCGCAGCTCTCCACAAGTATTTGTTCTATACATATCTTATTATATGTTTATTATATTTCGCTTCTGCAATTATCCCCAAAAGGGAAATCAAACGTAATTGTTTGGTTTTGATAATCTCCTGCAAAGATACGAACTTTAAATTAAAAATGGGAAACACCTTATAAAAATATAAAGAAAGTTCTGTGGAATTATTGTTAAGTCTGCTATATGAAAGGCGTTAAAATAACAATATCTCCTTAATTATTGTGAAATTTTAATGAAACTATAAACTTTCTCATTACTTTTGCATCGAACTTAATAAATATCAATTAAACAAAGACGACATGAAAAAGTTCTTATTAATGACAGTGATGTTAGTTTTCGGACTGACATTTGCAGTAGCACAGAATCAGGCAGAAATTAAATTTGATAAGGTAACTTACGACTTCGGTACTTTCTCTGACGACAACCCAGTGCATAAAACAACATTCACATTCACAAATGTTGGAAAGGCGCCATTGGTAATTAATCAGATTGTTGCAAGTTGTGGTTGTACCATTCCTAACTATGACAAGAAACCAATTGCACCAGGTCAGAAAGGTACGATTGACGTGACTTACAATGGAACTGGTAAGTTCCCTGGACACTTCAAGAAGAGTATTACCGTACGAACAAATGGAAAAGTAGAAATGACCCGACTCTATATAGAAGGTGTCATGACTGGTAAATAAAAGAACAAACTAAAATAATAGAGCCAACTTTTACGCATCTGTAAAAGTTGGCTCTATTGTTTTGTAAACACTGAACAACCAAGTGTTTTGTAATAAAAATTCGTAGGTTCGATTTTTATTGATGCTTAATTGCATTCGAATTAAGCACCAATTGACTTCTAAAAGATGCCCTTTTGGAGTCTAACTAACGCCCTTTTGAACCCTTATTAAGCACCTTTAAGAACGCTACTTTACAACAAACTGATATACTGATAGTTACAAAGTCGACAAAAAGATGTATATTCTTAGGGTTTTAAGAGTAAATTACCCCAACTGTTGTAAAGTATTTTCACAACTTAATCTTCATCTGGAGTATGAAGAATAATACTTGTAGCACCAATCGTAAAGAGCGTACCGCCTTCAATAACACGACGTTCACGGTCGCCAAGAATCACATTGTCAACAAATGTACCCGTATAAGAAGGACCATCACGCAACACATATTGCAATTTTCCATGCTTATTCTTACTAACAGTAATAGAGCAGTGCGTCATGTCAACACTTGGGTCAACCGTCTCAATCGGACAGTTTATTGGATTTCCCTTCATATAACGTCCGATAACATTTTCACCCATCTGTAGAGGAATTACTTGGCGGAAATGAAAGACGTTCTCAATCACGTGAAGAGAGCCATACTTGTTCTCTGCTTCTTCATCTACTGGAGCATCGTTTTCCTCTTTTTGTGTCTTACGAAGTTTAGAAACTCCTATACGGATTCCAAACTCCTTACTACACTGAGGACACTGGAAAACAAGACGTTGTCCCGACTTATATTTCGTCTCATCAAAAGTTATGAAGTTATCACACTTCGGACATCTTACACGCTTCATATATAATAAAAGTAATTTTAATAAAAATGCCCCTCACCTCAGAAGAGGATAAAGAGGCTCTCATGGAGAAACATACAAGGCTAAACATAAATAAGCAATGAAAAGCCCTCTCTCTAAACTTTATTGTATTGGATTCTATGTGGAAGAAAAATATATCTGCCCTACCCTTTCGCTGTATGTGAGCCTATCTTACTTTCCGATTTCTATCACCCAAGCTTCCTTAAAATCTGTAGTTTTATTGATAAACTTCATCTTTTCATAAGCTTCCTTTTGACTAGAGAAATAGCCATAAAGAACCTTTATGCTTTCAGCTCCTTCATAGACACGTGCATCAGAAAGTCCACTCTTTTGCAATTTATGTACAAAAGCACGTGCATTACTTTCTGTTACGTGGCTTGCCATAACGATTGCCCAATAATGAGAAGTAATAGTAGGAGTTGTCTGCTGCAGCTTTACACCTGACACTTGATTGGTAGGTGTTAACGTATTTAGTTGCTGAGAAGCATTTGACGTATCGTCTGAATCGAAGATATTATAAAGAACTCCACTCTTTATTTGCTGTTTATCATTTGCACCTTGACGGTTAGAGCCAGGGAAAGCTACAAGGAAAACCGCAGTAAGGAAGACTGCTGCAGCAGCTACATTGCGCACTGCACGCATACTGATACTAAGACGTTTATTCGCAGCATCTGAGTCATCAACAAAGACAACACCCTGCTTTTGAGTCTTAACCTCAATCGTTGTAGGTGCAGACTGCTTCTCAGCAACAAACTTAGTGAAGTTAAAGCTACTCAAACCATAATACAATGGCGTAAGAATACCACTTTCAAAAGGTTCAAACTCTAAATTACCTTCACTATTTCTTGATAGACTTCCAAGGTCATTCAGTTCAAATAATCCTTCCTCATCTAATGCTTGATAAATCTCATCAACCTCTTTTTCTATCTGTGCTAAAGCCTCAGGATAGCTTAATTCATAGGCATCAACATAAGATTGTACCAACAAAGAGTCGTTCATTCGCAGCTGTGCATTAAAGCCGAGTGTGCGATAAGGTGGCAGAAACAAGCCATCCTGCTCATCATATCTTGCTGAAACATGATGGGCAACAAAGCCACCTAAGCCTGGGACAATGACACAGTCATTCTCCAACAGAAGTATCTCTATATGTCGGTCGAGTTTTATCACGTTTGCAAAATTAAGTATTTTATTTGGAAGTGGCAAGTCCCCAACGTTAAATTCTTATTTGAATAATGAAAAAGGGAATAATCCTTCCGATAATCGATAAAACTTCTTATCTTTGCAATAAGAACTAAAAATAAAGCTATGGAGTTTATTAAGACAGAAATTGATGGCGTTTGGATTATTGAACCTAAGGTGTTCTATGACGATAGAGGTTATTTCTTTGAGTCATTCAAACAGGCTGAATTCGACAAAAACGTTGGTTATCATGTTGATTTCATACAGGACAATGAGTCTAAATCAAGCTATGGTGTTCTGCGTGGACTACATTACCAAGAGGGCAATACCGCACAGGCTAAGTTAGTGCGTGTCATCAAAGGTAAGGTAGTTGATGTAGCTGTTGACCTTCGCAAGAGCTCACCTACATTCGGAAAGTATGTTATGGTTGAACTATCTGAGGATAACAAGCGTCAGTTCTTCGTACCACGTGGCTTTGCACATGGCTTCCTCGTTCTTTCTGATGAGGCAATCTTTACTTATAAGGTGGACAATGTTTACTCTCCACAGACTGAAGCAAGCCTTCGTTGGAATGATGAAACTGTAGGTGTTAAGTGGCCTATCGATGCAAAGGATGTCATACTTTCAGACAAAGACCTTAACAAGGGACTGTCTTTGAAGGACGCAAAAGTATTTGAATAAACACCAAAATCATTTACAATATCGGGCGCAGTGATCGTGCGTCCGACATAACAAATTTATTTACGAACGTACAATCGGAGCGTTCTACTATGTATCAGTAAAGATGAAACAGAAGTTATTTGTCTGCATATTAACGTTACTGGTTCTTTTAACAGCTTGCCACAATCGTGGAGCTGATTATCAACAGCAACATGAGGACAAGCAAGCAAAAGAGATGTTGCAGGGCTTATGGACCAATGGAGAGAACAGTGACCCTGCTATGTTGGTAAAGGGAGATAGCATCTTCTACCCTGACTCTGCAAGTATGCCTGTACGCTTCTGGATTTATCAAGATACAATCTACCTGCAAGGTCAAAACATTCATGGCTATAAAATTGAGAAACAGGCTGCTCACCTACTGAAATTTGCCAACCAAAATGGTGATGAAGTAAAGTTGATAAAGAGTAATGATAAAGCACTCTATTCAGCTTTTAACTATCATGTTTACGCTATGAACACCTTCTTGGAGCAATCACAAGATACCGTTATCCGTACAGATTTAGGTTATTTCCAAAGTAAAGTTCATGTACAAACGACCTCCGACAAAGTGGTTAAATCGACTTATAATGATAATGGAGTAGAAGTTGACAACATCTATCTTGATAATGTTGCGTCACTGCGATTGTACAATCATGGTACTCCTGTCTTTGCACATGACTTCCGTAAGCAAGAGTTCCAATCGCTTATCCCTAAGAGTTTCCTCTCTCGCAGCATTCTACGCAAGATGTATTTCACGCATGCTGATGCCAAAGCACTCTACTACTATGTCATTATCGGAATCCCTGATGCCGACACAACATACGTTATCGAACTGAGAGTAACTCCTGACGGAAGAATGAGTAAGAAGTTAAAGTAACATTGATTATCGTCAACAACTATTCAATATTCTAACAAATAAAAAACCGTACTTAATTACGAGGGTAACTAAGTACGGTTTTTGCTTATCTTATTTACCGATACAGAAATGCTTAAATATATTCCCAAGCACTTCATGTGGGGTAATCTGCCCACCTGTTATATCAGCGAGTTGATGAAGACAGATGCGTAAATCTTCACTAACAAGGTCACCACTAAGTCCAAAGTCGAGAGCTTCTATGACACGTAAGATAGATTCGTCAGCATGCGTTAATGCCTCGTAATGACGCGCAGAAGTAATGATAACACTATTTTCACTTATCTCAGGGATATCAGCAGCTTCATAAATAGCCTCCTCCAAAGCCTTAATATTTTGCTTTAACTTTGCTGATATATAGACCGCATGTAAGTCATTATCTAATTGCTTAGGCTCTACCGCTTTACTATCGATTTTATTGAAGATAGCTATCAGGTGTTTCCCCTGCGTCAGACGTTGCATTTCAGCACACTCTTCTGCTGTTGGTTGCTCATCAATAACCCACAAAACGATGGCAGCCTCATCCATCTTTTGATAAGCACGCTCAATGCCTAACTTCTCAATTTGGTCATCAGTGTGACGAATACCAGCTGTGTCTATGAAACGGAAGGTGACACCTTTGATTTCTGTTGTATCTTCAATGACATCGCGTGTTGTACCATGAATATCTGAAACAATAGCTTTCTCCTCATGAAGAAGGCAATTCAACAGAGTCGACTTACCCACATTCGTCTTACCAACAATGGCAACAGGCACACCTTTCTTCAAAGCCTTACCCGTCTCAAAGGAATCTGTGAGGAGTTTTATCTTTTGATGAATCGTCTCTGCCAAAGCTTTTAGTTCTGTACGATCAGCAAACTCAAGTTCCTCATGATCAGAGAAATCAAGCTCTAACTCCAACAAAGAAGTCATTTTCAAAAGCTGTTCACGCAAGAGTGAAAGCTCTGAACTAAAATGACCCTTCAACTGGCTCAATGCCACTTGATGCGTTGCACGATTAGAAGCAGCAATAAGGTCGGCAACAGCTTCTGCCTGACTAAGGTCCATCTTGCCGTTCATATAAGCTCGCTGTGTGTACTCTCCTGGCTGAGCCTGACGACAACCAGCATCAATAAGTGCCTTTACAACCTGATTAAGAATATAAGCAGAACCATGACAAGATATCTCAGTACTGTTCTCACCCGTATAGCTATGAGGAGCACGGAAGACACTAACCAGAACATCATCAATGGTTTTTCCCTCCTTGTCAAGGATTTCACCATAATGCAAGGTGTTCCCTTTCGCATCTGTTAAATGCTTTCCACGAACACCATGAAAGACTTTGTCCGTCACTTCTATCGCCTTCTCACCACTCACACGGATAACACCTATAGCTCCGCTAGGCTGAGTAGCAAGAGAGCATATAGGTTCACCACCCCCTGAAAGAATAGACAGAGGGGTGGATAAAACTATTTGTGAAGTCTTGTCTGTTTGTTTGCTCATAAAGAATCATTTATTATATTCTCTCCAACACCTTCTCTATCAAGCCATCAATAGTATTCTTATAGCTTGCATTTGCTTCTTTTGCAAGGCGGTTGGCAATAACCATACAAACCGTTACAGCCTTATGCCCCATAAGCGTTGCAAGACCAGCAAGAGCCGAAGACTCCATCTCGAAGTTGGTTACCTGCATACCATTATAAGAGAAGTTTTCTACCTTCTCATTCAATTTAGGGTCCTGCAATGGCAAACGAAGCTCACGTCCCTGTGGTCCGAAGAATCCTCCACAAGCAATCGTAACACCACGTACCATATCATCTGCAGCGATAGTGTCAAGCAATTCCTTGTCAGCACAAGCCACATAAGGATTACCCAACTGCGAATCCCATTCAACCTGATTCTTAAACTCCGCTTCAAACTCAAGGTCAGAAGCCTGATTACGACCTGCATAGAAGTTTAACAAGCCATCGAAACCAATACTCTTGGCAGACGCAATGTAAGTACCAACAGGTGTGTAAGGCTGCAATCCTCCACAAGTACCGATTCGTACGAGTGTCAACTGACGCAACTGCTCATTCTCTGTACGTGTCTTGAAATCAATATTAGCAAGCGCATCTAATTCGTTTAAAACGATATCAATATTGTCACAGCCAATACCTGTACTCAATACCGTAATTCTCTTTCCCTTAAAAGTACCTGTGATAGCACAGAACTCACGATTAGCAACCTCACATTCTTTATTCTCAAAGTGTGAAGCAACGAGTGCTACACGTCCGGGGTCACCAACAAGAACAACTTTATCTGCAAGATTCTCTGGCTTCAAGTGCAAGTGGAAGATACTTCCATCCTCATTTATAATCAGTTCTGAAGGGGCAAAATATTTCTTCTCCATAGTCGAAAGTTGATTTGGTAATATTGTGATTGATCATGTTAAAAAAACAAAGGTAAGCATAAAAGAAGAGATAACCAAACGTTGTAAAGGAAAAAACACATCGGTAGGAAGCCTTACAAAAGGGCTAATAACATAGTTTCCGCCCCCAAAAAGGAGATATATAACATCGCAATTAAGCATCAGCACCAATGGTGCGGAGCGTCAGCACCATTAGTGCTGAGCATTAACACCATTGGTGCTTACCTACAAAACAAGGCTTAACGAGCCCCAATATAGCAAAAGAAAACGATAAGATAAAGGACATTACCTTATGAAACAAGCCACTAACAACTAACATACAAGATATTTGCTTACCATACAACATTATATAGAAAATTATCTTTTAAAATTACGATGGGAATTAAATGTTTTTCTTATCTTTGCAAAAATAACAAACTAATGCACGATGAACAGAACCAACAAAGTATTACTCATTTATACAGGCGGTACCATTGGTATGGGACACAACCAACGGACAGGTGCATTGGAGCCATTAGACTTCAACCATCTTGTTGATAACGTTCCCGAGTTCAAACTAATCCCTACGGAGGTTGACACCTATCAGTTCGACCCTCCTATCGACTCTTCTGACATGTCGCCAGTGCGATGGAAGCAGTTGGTGAAAGTTATTTCAGACCGATATGATGAGTATGATGGTTTTGTTGTTTTGCATGGTACAGACACGATGTCTTACACAGCCTCTGCCTTATCATTTATGTTTGAAAACCTCACAAAGCCAATCATTCTTACTGGTTCACAACTTCCAATAGGTCAGCTACGTACGGACGGCAAGGAAAACCTCATGACAAGTCTTGAATTGGCATCTGCTCATCACTTGGATGGAACGCCAATGGTACCAGAGGTTTGTATCTACTTTAGCGGTCATCTCCTACGAGGCAACCGCTCAACGAAGCAAAATGCAGACGAGTTTAATGCGTTTGACACTTTTAATTATCCTCATCTCTGCGAGGCTGGTGTCAACTTCAACTTTAAAGAACATAGTATATTAAAGCCAGACTTTACGAAGCCAATGGTGCCACACTTCGAGTTGGATAACAATGTGATTATCTTCTCTCTCTTCCCTGGTATTGAGGAGCATTTGATTCACCACATGTTTGATGCGCCAGAGTTGAGAAGTATTGTCATGCGTTCATACGGAAGTGGAAACGCTCCACAGCAACCTTGGCTTATGAACATACTTCGTAAGGTTTCAGAACGTGACGTTATTGTGGTTAATATCAGTCAGTGTATCAGCGGACAAGTTGAGATGAATCGTTACGATACGGGTTATCAACTCAAGGACACTGGCGTTATTAGCGGTTATGACAGTACGGTTGAAGCTGCTGTAACAAAGTTGATGTATCTGCAAGCTAAGTACAACGACACCGAAACAATTCGCAAATATATGAACCAGTCGATTGCAGGTGAAATCACTATCTATAATTGATAGACTACTGCAAACGATTTGATAGAAAAACAAAACAGCCCAATATTTCCCGCTCTTCCTACAAATCAACATGCATTGAAAGGAAGAATAAAAGGAAATATTGGGCTGAATTATGTTTGTTAGAACTTATTGCAACGCTCGAAGAAACCAATTTCTTCAAGTTCTTTCTTCATGCGTGCCTCTTCTTCATCTGTCATATTCTGGAATGGAACACGGTTAGGACCAAGGTCAAAACCCATCAACTTCATGATGCGCTTACCACCAACGATATTGCCACGGAAGTGACAAATGACGTTGATAACCTCTTGTGAGAAGTTTTGTTTCTCACGTGCTGTTTCAATATCACCCTTGTTCCATGCCTCGATGATACCTGTCAGCTCACGACCATTATAATTGGTTGTGCCGCCAATACCACCCTTCGCACCGCCTTGAGCCAAACTTGGGAGAATCGTTTCATCCTGTCCATGCAGCATATCAAACTTACCATCCTTGTAAAGACGGCACTGGTTGTACTCATAAAGACTCTCGAAGGTGTACTTAATGCCTGCAAAGTTAGGGATACGACCATCGACTGCTTTCAAGAGTTCGAGCATAGATAAGAATGCACCATTGAATGCTGGGATGTGGTAGTAGTAGAAAGGAAGTGAGGGAGCTGCGGCTGCAATCGTCTCACAATACTTCACTAACTCCTCGATACGACCAATCTTTGGGAATGGAGGAGCCATCGCACCGATACCCCATGCACCAATCTTCTCTGCATGTTCTGCCAAGCGTACGCTCTCACGCAAGCAACAACTACCCACGTGTACAATAACCTTGAAGCCCTCTGGTGCAGCCTGCATCCAGCGTTCTGCCAACTGCATACGCTCCTCAGTTGTGAGCATATAGCCCTCACCAGATGAACCATTGATAAACACTCCCTTCAGACCGTTCTTCTGCAACATGGCTGCATAAGCCTCAATAGGTTCAAGATTGACATCGCCATTAGCATAGAATGGCGTGAACGGTGCGTCAATTAATCCAATAATCTTTTCCATAAACATTGTTGCCCTCCACCTTTAATCCTCTAAAAGGGGGTTGTATGCGTGAGAAAGGCGATTATATATGATAATAATAAGCAATTATAAGCGATTCGTTACTCCATATTGTCGGTTGTTGGTTTCAAGCAAGAGAGCTGTAAAACCAAAGCTAAGACAACAATACCTCCCAAGATAGCAAAGCCATTACCAAGGTTACCACCATCAGTCCACTTACCTAATACCTGTGTAACAGCAGCACCAGCGAAGACTCCAGTCATGTTCATAATACCATAAGCAGTACTGCGATACTTTGAAGAAATGAACTGACAGAGGATTGGCATATTGTTAGCATCAAACATACCATAGCCAATACCAAAGCATAAACCTGCTCCGACGACAGCTACAAGACTATGACCAAAGCCCAATAACATAAGGGCTGGAACGGTAAGACCAAGTCCAATGGCACTGGTATAGACACGTCCTCGCAAGTTACGCTGTACCCAACGGTCAGAAACAACACCTCCCATGATAACACCGATAAACGATGATACAGCGATAGTTATCGTAGACATTGGTCCTGCACTTGACATTGGAATATCCAAACTATTAGCAAATAGCGTTGGCAACCAGTTCTTTGTAGCCCAGCCTGGGAGACTTGGCACGGCAAAATAGAAGAGTATTACCCAGAAAGCCCACGTCGAGAAGACAATAGACAAGCCACGAAAAGGGTTCTTACTTAACTTAGTCTCACCTTGTAAAACCGCTTTCTGTCCATGCTTAGGATTCTCTTTCAAGAATAAAAGTAATACAAGTGAATAAACAATACCGATAATACCAAACCAATGAAAGGCTGCATGCCATGAGAACATCGCTGCCAACGTTGCACCAAAACCTCCAACAGCCTGACCAACATAAAGTCCTGTCATGTGAATACCTATCGCTAATGAGCGTGATTTTCCCTCATGCCAATCAGCAATGAGCGACAAAGCTGCAGGAATATAAAGTGCTTCGCTAATACCCATAAAGGCACGGAGCCAATAAAGTTGGTCGAAACTCTCAGCATAACCCATAAGATAAGTCACAGCAGACCATACAAAGATGCTACCAACAACAAGCCACTTACGATTAACTCGGTCGGCAATAATACCTGCGAATGGACTTACAATACCGTAAATCCACAAGAAAACAGCCATCAATGCACCAAAAGCCTCTGCGTGATTTAGTTCTGCAATATCGACTTTCATAGCTTCCTGCATCGTCGACAACATCTGTCGATCCATATAATTCAGTAAGGCTACAAACCAAAGGAGGGCAACAAGTACCCAAGGATAGTATTTTTTCATAAAAGATTACAGCCCTCCCCGTATCTCAATCATCTTACATAAGTAAACGATGAATGCCACAGGGGACAACGGGCGATTAATAAATTACTTAAATTAGAAACTAAATTTCACCAATAGATATTAGCGTTTCGGGTACTTTACTATCTTATTACTACGCACTCTTGGCTTCAACTCGCCACCAATCACGTACAAACCATGATCTGTCTGTGCCAAAGCTGCACCAGCACGTGCCGTTTCTGAACTCTTATAAAGTACCTTCCAACCATCTTTGTTATAGTATAAAGTGTATGGATTAAAGCGATACCACTCAATAGGATGACTCAAATAATCTGGTTGAGGATGATTGACAGCAGATAGGAAAACATCTTTGTTTACGCCTCCCATTACTAAAAGCTGGTCTTTAGTTAGGTTTATACCTGTACCACCTCCAACGAATAGAGGCTCACCTTGGTCGTCTTTCGGACCTTCAACCAGCTCCCACTCATCAGTCGTCTCGTCATATACACAACCATCCATCGACAACTTTGCTTCCTCACCATTTGCTGCAGGAGCGAAACCACCGAAAAGACAGAAACGATTATCACCCATACACCCTGCCACTGGCTGCACACGTACCATACCGGGGAAAGACTTTATGTCCTTCCAACCAGCTGAGATATTATCTAAATCAAGGCGCAAAACACGATTAGAAGCCTTACCATCCATTGCTCCTCCTGCTATATAGAGATGTTTACCGACCAAAGTACCAGCCATATTATCCACTGAGCAAGGCATAGAAGGGAGAGTCGAAACTTCAGCTTTACCATCAACAAGAGTTACACGATAAACTTTTCCATAGCTTCCGTCGTTATTCATTCCGCCTACAACAATCATACTGTTGTCGCAAGTCACAGTAACACCATAAGCCAAAGGTTCAGGCAAGTGACCAACCAACTTCCAATTCAATTGATTTCCATCGTCAGTTTTGGTAGCATAAATCCCACTGTAATAAACCTTCTTACTATCAGGAGCCAACGTATTTACTGGAAAGTTACAACCACCAGCCATAACAAGTTGGTCATCAATTCTACCTGCATAACAAGCAGAAACGCCATGTTCGATTCCTACTTCATCCGTAGGAAAACCACGCATCACCATTAAGCTATCGGCATCAGAGGCGTTTGCACCCAATCCCGTCAATAAAGTTATCGTTGTCATTATTAGGTTTTTAATTCTCATCGTTTTAGGTTAAAATATCGCTTGGGTTACCCCCTTCTTACAATAATACAACTTTACAACAGTATTTACGTACGTATAATGTAAAATTCCATGCCATAATCAATTTGCTTACTAACCATAAACGACCTACATTCCCTTTACTATTTAATTGAAAAAGACCGAGGTAGCTGAGGCAATATGATAGCATAAAAACAAATTCTTTTCATGAAAAGAAAGAATTATTATCATGAAAAGAAATATTTTTCATCACGACAATAAATATTTTTTTTCATGAAAAGAATTCGCACTTACCTCAAAGTTGGTACGATAGCAAGGTAAACGACATCGTGGTCCGTACAGTTTTCAAACCAATGGAAGTGTCCTTCTGGACAATAATGTAACTGTCCTACCCTCGCAACTTCTGTTGTATCGTCATAATGAACAGTCAGTTCACCACTAATAACATACATAACCTCAAAAGAACCCACATGCTGATGCTTTCCACTATTTGCACCAGGACGCAAGGTTGAGTACATGATACGTGCCTGATCATCTACAAAAGCACGCACATCTAATTTTCCTTCACCCCCCTTAAAGCCTTCAATATGCTCTTCGCTAATCTTGTCAAAATCAATAATCATAATGTATGGTTTTTAATTCTTATATAAAGATAGTGCAAATGGATGCTATGAACATTTCTCACAGATTACCGAATGCAGTCTATCAAGCACAAAGGTAACAAAAAAAGCAGAGACCCCAACAAGAGTCTCTGCTTTTTATATTGTTTTATCTTACATCTTAGAATGTGTAACGCAAGCCAAGCTGACCACGCCAACGGCTGTAGTAATCGCTATAGTTACGTGTTGCATAACCACCAGTGAACTGGTAACGACCATTTCTCTGATAGTTAACTGGACTATAATAAACACCGAAACCATCACCATAGGTATGACCCCAGTTCTTATTCAGCATGTTACCAGCATTGATGATATCGAAGCTCAACTCAAGAGAATTAATCTGGCCACCCACCTTGAAGCTATACTTCTGTGCGAAGTGAACATCGAAGTGATGTTCGAAAGCGAGGTTATCAGCATAACGCTTGTAGAATTCACCACGATGATTCTTCATGTAAGAGTCATTGCCAATCCAATGCTTCATCATTGCACGCTGCATATCAGCAGTCAACTTAGGTGCAGTAAAGTTATCACCAAAGACTGTTTTCGTAAGTGCATTAGCAGAGAAGTTAGTCTCTTCAAACTGCATCTTATCAATCTGAGCATCTGTTGGGATAAAGAAGAGGTCGTTACCATTTGCGCCATCTTCGTTAACATCACCATAATAATAGATACTATATGGAGAGCCACTCTTAGCCTGATAGATAAGACCTACAGTAGTCTGCCACTGCTTCTGTGCACCATAGTTTATATGATAGTAAGCAGAAGCCTGAATACGGTGAGGAATATTGTAAGCAGAATAGCCCAACTCTGGGTCGTTAGGGTTACGATAAGTATAATTATATCTCCAGTTACTCTCTGCAACAGATGAGCTACCATTATTGACACTCATAGCCTTTGTCCAAGTATAACTTGCCATCAAGTCAAGTCCGAAGTCGAAATGTTTCTCAGCCTTCAAGCTCAAGTTCATTGTATAACCCTTTGAAGTATTGCTGAGTTTATAAACATTTGTATAAGGACTTCCTGCAGTTACCTTAGAGAAAAGTGGACGATTGTCTTCTACTGGAGCACCTGCACTACCATAGACTTCACCAAAGGTCTTACCAGTCTGCTCGTAAGCAAGATTCTCATAAAGGATATCATTCAATGTCTTTGAGTAGATAGCCTCGGCTGTCCAGTTAATTCCCAAAACATTAAAGTCAAAACCAAGGTTGAAACGAAGGTTCTGTGCATACTTGAAGTTACGATCGTAAACATTGATAGTCTGACTTCCTAATGCCTTCAACTTATTAGCATTTGCCTCCTGTCCATTAGGGTCAAGCAATAAATCCAAGCCTGTTGGAGAGTTAACATTAAATGATGAAATCTGAATACCAGTATTTGCATAGTTGTTGCTAATCCAAACAAAAGGTATACGACCAGTGAACACACCAGCACCACCACGGAGAATAAATCTACGATCTTTCTTGATATCCCAACGGAAACCTACACGTGGGCTAAAAAGAGGAGTACTTGCCAAACGCTGATTAGTCTTAACATTCCATCCCTTTGTCTCTGCATACTGAGCAAATGGCTCATTTGCTGTAGGGGTATCCATGATAATTGGAATATCCATACGCAAACCATAAGTCAACTGGAAGTTTGTGGTTGCATCCCACTTATCCTGTGCATAGAAACTCAACTGAGCCGCACCGAATGAAGATTCCCAACGTGGGTTACCTGTTACGTCAACATTTGCATGACCATAACGATACAAGTTGATATATGACTTCTTTGGATCGATTGTTCCATTGACATAATCATTGTAGTAGTTTACGAAAGAATCATAGTTCTTGAAGGTATAACTACCAAAGAGATCCTGAAGGAAGAGATTTGTAAACTTATACAATTCGTTGTGAGTACCGAATGTAAAGGTATGATTACCCTTATACCAAGTCAAGTTATCTTCCAATGTATAGATGTCCTGATCCAAGCGGTTAGCCATAGAAGAACGGTCAATACCTAAGTTTACTGCACCACCACCGACGTTATTGATAGTAACATTAGGATATTCACCAGAGATAGCACGATTATCTCTTACACGTACATAGCTTGCACGAGCCTCATTAGCAACAGACGGAGAGATACGACTCTGCAACTCTGCAATGAATGAATTGGTAGTACTTTCAAATGGGAAAGCATAGCTACTACCATTAACAGCAGTTCGTGAACCAGCATTATTCAACTGAACTGCATCAACAAGACTCCAACGAAGAGAGGCTTTATTGGTCTCATTGATATTCCAGTCGAGCTTCAAACCTACCTTATTACTCTTTGTATAAATATCACTGTTAGAAAGTGCTGTTGGGAAGTTTACACCTTGACGATTAGCGATATCAGCAATCTTAACCAAGATATCATTTGCCTTTGCAGCATCAACAGCTGACTGCTCAGAGCCTAAAGAATAAAGGTTTGGATAGGTTTTGTTGGTTTTTTCATAGTTTGCAAAGAAGAATAACTTATCTTTGATAATCGGACCACCCAAGGTTACACCGATATTATACTCTTGCTGTTTGTTGAACTTTGGAGCATAACCACCATCTGCGAGAGGATATTTTGATCCAACCAAGTTCTGATTGTTACCAAAGCCATAAACACTACCGTGGAAATTATTGGTACCACTCTTTGTAATAGCATTGATAGCACCACCAGTAAAACCACCTTGACGAACGTCGAAAGGAGCAACGTTCACCTGAATCTGCTCAATAGTCTCCATTGATACTGGCTGCGCACCGGCTCTACCACCATTCGTACCATCACTTGAAAGACCGAACACGTCATTGTTAGCAGCACCGTCAATCATGAAAGAGTTGTAGCGGTTGCTTGTACCAGCAAAAGACATTGCGCCACTATTCGTTGTTGTCAACTGTGGATTGAGACGAGCAACATCAGCAATACCATGCGTGATACTTGGCATATCAGCAATCTGCTTAGAGTTGATACTCTGTGCTGCACCTGTTTTAGTTGCATTCACACCAGCACTACCCTTCACTACAACCTCCTGAAGTTCCTTGGTGTCGTCTTGAAGAGAACAAGAGAGATCTTCCGTCTCACCCAGACGAAGTGTTACATTATCAAAAGTCTTTGTCTTCTGACCAATGTAAGCTATGGTCACCTTGTAAGGACCACCGACGCGCATACCTTGAATCGTGTAACGGCCATCGATGTTCGTCACAGCACGGTAAACAGTTCCTGAAGGTTGGTGGGTCGCTGTAATGGTAGCACCAATAACATCTTCACCCTGAGATACAACCTTACCGCTGATTCCAGAAGTTGTAACCTGTGCCATGACAGTAGTTGTCATTGCAAGCAACAACGTAATCAAGAAAAGTAATCTTTTCTGCATAGTTTAGCTAAAAAATTTAATATAAATAATAACGTTATTTAAATGTATGCTGCAAAATTAAGCATTTTTTTTCATACAAACACGGGAGAACAATGAAAAAAAATAATTCTATTGCTCTCGATAAACTTTTTCTCATATAACTTGATGATTAGTGTTCTATTACCTATTATTTGTCTTGTTGCATTCCAACTAATGTCCATAAGAGACGATTCTATCCATTATTTGCTGTCGTATTGATGCTCCGCACATCATGTGCGGAGGCTTAGCACACATTGTGCGAAGGCTTAACACCATTGGTGCGGGATATGATAATTGGAATTACACATATCTATTTTTAGAAGTCTTCACCATCTATTCAAACTTTATACACACAAAAACAGCTTACACTCTACGTGCAAGCTGCGACATCATAACGGCACTAAGTCCTGCGGTCTCTGTGCGTAAACGGCTATTACCCAATGTAACACTCTCAAAACCATGCTCCAAAGCAAAACGTACTTCATCAATAGAGAAGTCGCCTTCTGGACCTACCAATACGGTAATATCCTTTGCAGAAGAAGGCTGTTCACCCTGTGAAATAGCGGTAAAGAAGTCTGCGCGTGGAATCTCTGGATAACAATGACAGATAAACTTCCGCCCATTGTTGGAACAATTTTCTATGAAACGACGAAAAGGTGTCATCGGATTTACAACAGGTTTCCAGCCCTTACGACTTTGCTTTACTGCAGAAATGACAATCTTTTCTATACGATCAGCACGCAATGTCTTACGCTCAGAGAACTTACAATCTAAGAAGCTGATTTCGTCAAAGCCTACTTCAGTAGCCTTTTCTGTCATCCATTCTATACGTCCCATGTCTTTTGTTGGAGCAATAGCAAGATGAATCTTTCCACGCCAAACAGGTTCTTGTTTCAGCGTTTCCTTAATAGTATAAAGGCACTTCTTCGATGATACCAGTGCTACTTCCGCTTTATAAAAGCAGCCTTCACCATCCATAAGGAACATTTCATCGCCTTCTTTCAACCGAAGTACACGTATTGCATGAACTGCTTCCTCAGCTGGCAACTCCGTTTCTACGGCTGCATTAGGGACATAAAAGTATCTTGCTTCTTTCATTCTTTAGTTTTATAACATCGTCTTCTTTAAAAAGGATGTTCTATATAGCAATTCGGTATTCTTGATTAGCTTTCGTAATCAAGGTTCCTTTGCCCTATTCTTCATTTCATCTCTAAGCATAGAAGCAAGTTCATAATTCTCATCTTCTATGGCTTTCTCCAAGGCATGATGCAACATCTCAAAGCTTAAAGCATTTAAAGGTAATGCCATTTTGTTCTGGCTTACACTGCTATCAACACTCTGACGCTTGAATAGATGCTCTTCCATAAAGATGTTCAACTTTGCCACATGTGCCAATAAGATTGCATCAGAAGCACGTATAGGGGTAAGCGTTAAGTCATCTTTATTTACCAAAAGAGCCTTATATTGTCCATCAACAATAGAATTAAAGAGTATCTCATAGTGCTCACTTGTCATCATTGGATTCACACTACAAAGCACTTCTGGCAACAATCTTTCTGTAACAGACTTCTCGCCTGTTCGCAAGCCAAGTTCATACTCCATATGTTTATCACACACAATGGCAATCTGCCTTGTGTGTGTAAGATCAGACAGAACGAGAAGTCCTAACTCCGGACCTCCTACTATCTGTGATACACCTTCATATATAAGTTGAACTTTACTCATTAATTCTATACGATTTATCAGTATGTAATTATGCTTTCTTTGGTCGGAAGATAATAGCAAACAAGACACCTACAACAAAGGCATAGCCTGCAAAGATGAACCAACAAGACTGCCAATCACCTACAGTCAGTGTATCTGAACCCACAGTCTGTGGATGTGTATAGGCATTTACAATAGCTTGAGCTGCCAATGTTCCTACTGTTGCACCAACACCATTGGTCATCAGCATAAACAAACCTTGTGCTGAAGAACGAAGAGCTGGCGCCGTACTATTATCTACAAAGAGTGAACCGGAGATATTGAAGAAGTCGAAAGCTACACCATAGACAATCATTGAAAGTACGAACATCAAGATACCTGGGAAGCCAGGATTACCAACTCCAAACAAACCAAAGCGCAATACCCATGCAAACATAGCTATCAACATCACATTCTTAATACCATAATGACGCATAAAGAATGGAATCAGAAGAATACAACAGGTCTCACTAACCTGTGAAAGACTAATCAAAATATTAGCATGCTGTACTCCGAAAGAGTTTACAAACTCTGGTTGAGCACCAAAACTAAAGAGGAATGGATTGGCAAAGCTATTGGTAATCTGAAGACTCACACCCAATAACATTGAGAAAATAAAGAAGATTGCCATCTTCTTCTCCTTGAATAAGGCGAAAGCACGTAAGCCAAAGGCATCAACAAAACTCTTCTGTTCTGTGCCTTTACTAACTGCACACTTAGGTAATGTAAAGGTATAAAAGAAGAGGATGATACTTACCACACCAGAAGTAATAAACTGATTCTGATTGCTTTGGAAGCCTAAGATATCTACCAACCACATGGTAAGGATAAAACCAATCGTACCGAACACGCGGATAGGTGGAAAAGCTTTTACCGTATCCATACCCGCATTACTCAATGCGCTATAAGCAACAGAGTTTGAGAGAGCCAAGGTTGGCATATAGAAGGCAACTGAAAGCGAATAAAGTATGAAGATAGTAGAGAAGTCTGCATGGTCACCAACACTCAAGCCATAGCCTGCTGTGGCAAACATAAACAAGCCTGCAAGCAGATGACAGAAGCCTAACAAACGCTGAGCAGGTACCCAACGGTCAGCAACAATACCCATCAAAGCAGGCATAAAGATAGACACTACACCTTGCATTGAGTAGAAATAGCCAATCTCAGGACCAATACCAATATTACCAAGATAGCGACCCATAGAGGTCAAATAAGCTCCCCACACTGCGAACTCCAAGAAGTTCATCAATGCTAAACGTACCTTCAAATTCATGCTATAAGCTATTATTTTATGAGCACAAAAGTACTGATTTTATCAGAAACTGCCAAATGTGCAATCGTTTTTTACTATCGAAAATCTTTCCCTGTCCAGTTAAGTACCTGCGACTTTAATATCTCTGTGACACGCTTGACATCCTTCTTAGAAAGCAATGGATAGTTCCAACTTACTGACAATGAGTTGTTATCTGCTGACAATCGATATTCTTTTAGACGAGGAGACATCAATGTCTTCAAATCTGCAAAGTCTTCATCACTCATTGATTCGGGTTTTACAATATTTGCTTTATAGTCTACAACTACCTCTTTAGGTTGCCATTGTAGGTTGAAAAGACTCAACTTACTCTCCGCAGCAGGTGCCATCCATGTCTGAACTAAAGCCAACGTATTATTATCCAACAGCTTGATTTCCAATCGTGTTGCCTCGTTTGCCTTCAATAAAAGATAGTTATTGGTCATGCGTTCAATCCGAACAGAATCGCCGAAAGTACTCAAGACGGCTGGTTCTGCCTTCATTTCAACATAGTCAGCCAGCTCTGTACGCTGGCTCTTGCTCAAATAAGGCAGTATACTATCAGGCATTTCTATCCATACCTCACGCAGACTTTGGGCAGACACACCCAACCAACAAGTAAGGAAACATATAATTATCAATATCTTTTTCATATCGAGAAACTCCTTCTTTTCTGTTTTTAAAATGATTATATCATCTCTTGAAAATCCCTGCAAAGATACAAAAAAGAAAGAAGAAACGAATAAAAAGGCAAATCGTTTTGTCATCTCTACCTTTTCTTTTACCTTTGCCGATAGAAATCAAAGCTAAAGAAAGAAATATGAAATGTCGTAATTGTAATAATGAGGTGAGTGAGAAGGATAAGAATTGTCCTTACTGCAATACTCCATTGAATAATAATGATACAGACAACGGACCAACCTTAGGGCGCGGTATGGTTGCTTTTATTATTCTTGGAACAATTTTCCTTGTTGCCTTCGGATTCTATTATTACGGTCAACATAAGAACGATCCAGAGTATACACAGACTGCTATTGAACCAGATTCAAACTTAGCAGACAACAATAAGGCTAAGTTCGACACAGTTGTTAAGGACACAACAGCCAACGATTCTACCCAGAAGCAGGAAGAAGAACAGGCTGAGAAGGTATTCAACAGTATTCGTAGAAGTAATCGATCAAATCGCAAGAGCAGTAGCAACGAGGCTTCTTCAAGCAGTTCTGATAATCAGAACAGCACCTCCGAGCCTTCTTCTAATGAGCCACAACCTATTGCTCCATCGGTTTCCAAACCACGTGTTGAATCTATTGAAACTGATTAATGAAGATTATTCGGACGAAATATCTACCGCCCAAGAATTATGATGCTATCAACATTCTTGGGTTTCTTTTTGTTCATCCTGGCGTTAAACTAACGAAGGAGATAATCAATCATGAGCGTATTCATACACGACAAATGTTAGAAATGCTCATCCTTCCCTTTTATTTATGGTATGTCATAGAATGGATCATACGCCTACCAATGGCAGGCCGCGCTTACATGAACCTCTCCTTTGAACGGGAAGCTTATGGCAATATGAACAACCTTAATTATCTATCACATCGACGCCCCTTTGCTTGGATGCGGTATTTAAAGGGGAAATAACTGATTATTGAGACTATAACTTTATTGGGCTTATTAGCCTAATTGGGCTAATTGGGCTTATAAGGCTAATTAGTCCAATAAGCCAAATAGCTTCCTAATCAATCCCAACAACCTCTAACACATCCCCATCAACCCTAAACTTCACATCCTTCCCAGCGAAAGGCATACCATAAACACGCGCTGCATCATGTTGATATTGTGGGCGTGGATCTTGCGAAAGAACCTCCTTTAAGGCAGCAAGTTCCTCTGCATCAAACAACTTAGAATACTCTTCTGCAATAACAACAGACAATAATTTCCACTCTTTCTTATCAGTAAAACCACCCCTTGCCTCTGGGTGACTATCTACGTAAGAGATATAAGGTTTTACATCATAAATAGGTGTACCGTCCATCAAATCAGCCCCAACAACTTCAATCACTCCATCCACTATTCGTTTAATACGAACAGAAGACAGCCCAAGACCATTTGGACGGAAAGGCGAACGTGTGGCAAACACGCCTAAACGTTCATTCCCACCCAACCGTGGAGGACGAACAGTCAGTTTGCCCTCATCAGTAGATTTATTCGCAGAAAAGCCCCAAATTAACCACAGATAATCAAAGTCTTCCAAGCCACGCAATGCCTCCTCACGCTGGTATTGAGACTCAAACACAATCTTACCCACCAGATTGTCAGCCAGTCCACTTTGCCGAGGAATACCGAACTTTGACGTCAAGGGAGAACGGAAAAAAGCAATAGGTCTAATCTCTTTCATACTGACAAAGATAATATTTTATGCTGAATTGGTACAAGATAAATGATTTTTATTTATCTTTGCAAGCAAATAATACTATTAAACAATGGAAAATAACCAGAATCAAAACATTGACCTTCCTGAGAATGCCTTTAGGGAGTTGAAAGATGGCGAAGAGTATAAGCCAGTCATGTCGCCACAAGAGACGTATCGTGAAGTAAGCCCATGGTCTATCACTTGGGGTATTCTCATGGCAATTCTCTTCTCTGCTGCCGCAGCTTATCTTGGTTTGAAAGTTGGACAAGTATTTGAGGCTGCAATCCCAATTGCCATTATTGCTATTGGAGTATCATCTGCCACAAAGCGTAAGAACGCATTAGGCGAGAATGTCATTATCCAGAGTATCGGAGCCTGTTCAGGTGCTGTTGTTGCGGGAGGTATCTTCGTTATGCCAGCTATCTATATGCTTGAGTTGGAAGCCGACTTCTTCAATATCTTCATTGCAGCAGCTTTAGGCGGTGTCTTGGGTATTCTCTTTTTGATTCCTTTCCGTAAATACTTCGTTAAAGATCAGCATGGTAAATATCCTTTCCCTGAAGCAACGGCTACCACACAGGTACTCGTGAGTGGCGAGAAAGGTGGAAGTCAGGCAAAACCGCTTCTCCTCGCTGGTCTTGTAGGTGGACTCTATGATTTCACGGTTGCCACTTTCGGATGGTGGAATGAGAATGTAACGAGTCGTATGATTGGCTTTGGTGAGACGATAGCAGACAAAGCTAAACTCGTTTTCAAGGTTAATACGGGCGCCGCCGTCCTCGGTCTTGGTTATATCATCGGCTTGAAATATGCCTTCATCATCTGTGTTGGTTCGCTGACAGTATGGTGGCTTATCGTACCAGGTATGGCACTCATCTTCCCAGATACCGTACTGAACCAGTGGGATCCATCAATCACTACAGCCGTAGGACAGATGGCGCCAGAAGTTATCTTTAAGTCATACGCTCGTTCAATCGGTATCGGTGGCATTGCTATGTCAGGTATCATCGGTATCATCAAGTCGTGGGGAATCATCAAGAGTGCTGTTGGTTTGGCTGCACGTGAGATGAAAGGTAAAGGCAGTGGACAGGAAGAAATCCTTCGTACACAGCGTGATATATCCTTTAAAATTATTGCTTTCGGAAGTATTGCCACCCTCATCATCACCTTCCTGTTCTTCTATTTTGGTGTGATGGACTTCAACCTGCTGCATGCAGTTGTGGGTATTCTTCTCGTTGCAATCATAGCCTTCCTCTTCACTACTGTAGCTGCTAATGCCATTGCGATTGTAGGAAGCAACCCAGTATCAGGTATGACATTGATGACCCTCATCCTTGCGTCTGTCGTCATGGTAGCAGTTGGACTGAAGGGTAACGCTGGTATGTTGGCAGCTCTATTGATGGGTGGCGTTGTTTGTACAGCCCTTTCTATGGCAGGTTCATTCATCACCGACTTAAAGATTGGCTATTGGCTCGGCACAACTCCTAAGAAGCAGGAAACATGGAAGTTCCTTGGTACGATTATCTCTGCTGCTACTGTAGCGGGTGTGATGATTGTTTTGGATAAGACTTATGGCTTCAACTCTGGCAAGTTGGCTGCACCACAGGCAAACGCAATGGCAGCTGTTATCAAGCCATTGATGAGTGGACAAGGTGCACCTTGGGTTCTCTATGGCATTGGCGCAATTATTGCACTCATTCTCGACCGTTGCAAGGTTCCTGCTTTAGCTTTCGCTTTGGGTATGTTCATTCCTTTAGAGTTGAATATTCCTCTCTTGGTAGGTGGCGCCGTAAACTGGTATGTAACCACTCGTTCTAAAGATGAAGCAGTCAACAAGGCACGTGGCGATAAGGGAACCCTCTTGGCATCAGGCTTCATTGCTGGTGGTGCGCTGATGGGTGTCGTTTCTGCCTTACTGAAATTTGGTGGTATCGAGTTCGATTACTCATCTTGGTGGGAGAATCATCTCTCTGAACTTCTCTCACTTGTGGCTTACGCTGCATTGATTCTCTACTTCATTCTTGCAACCAAGCTTAGCAAGAAGGAGTTAGCAGACCAAAACTAAAATTGGTCCTTCATCCATAACACATACAAAAAAGCCGTATCAAATCACACTAACTGTGTTTGATACGGCTCTTTCTATTGTCATCAACCTACGTTACAAGGAGTCTACTACATTAGAAGATGGGGTTAATCAAACTATCACTTTCAACCGAATTGTAATAAAAAAGTCACCACTTAAAAATCAATAGATGCTTAATTGGGTTTGAAAAGACGCCCAATTGGCTTGCAAAAGATGCCCTTTAGCAACGTTACTAACGCCCTTTTGAAGTCCATTTAAGCACCTTTTATTATTCAGTTTTATAACAATTTGATTTCAAGTTAGTTACAGACACAACAAAAGAGGGCGTTTTTTAGGTAAAATTAGGGTAAATAGAGAAGCGTAAATGTAAACATATTTCACAACTCATGTGCGTAAATTTCTATCCTTTTAAATCAAGAAAAGGAGGGTAAAGATGATAGAGATTTAATATGATAGACGTTAAATATAATATTCTGCAGCATCTACTAATCCAGAACGCATCGCATAACGGATAGCTTCATGAACATTATTCACACCCAACTTACGAAAGATGTTCTTTCTGTGTGTGTTGACCGTGTGAAAAGAAGAAAAACGTTTCTCGGCAATCTCACGTGTCGTAGCACCTAAAGCAATCTCCTTAAGAATCTCAGTCTCTGTCTTTGTCAACGCAACAGTCTCGTTATCAACTGACACTGTAGGGGTTAAAATCATGTTAGTAGCGTGCTGACAAAGAAAACGTTGACCCTGCAACACATAGTCAAGACATTGTTCTATTTCAGCCATCTTAGCATCCTTCATAAGCACACTAATCCGATTGCTTGCATTAACAAGGTGACGAATAAAATCAACACTCAACTCCTCACTCCACAATATAAGATGAGCAAGCGGAAAACGCTGCCCAATATTCAGAAGGTCAGACTCACTGGAAATATCAAACAAGGTATAATCTAATATCACAACCGCTTCGGGACAATCGTTTAAAAGGAGAATCAACTCAGACTTATCCCTTGCCACGCGGCAAGATATATTATCCCTTTTAGAAAGCACATAAGCCATTCCAGCCTGTGTGATATCTTGATTATCTGCGATGATAATATTCTTCATGTTTCTTGTTTGTATTTAATATCATTCCAACAAGTGCAAAAGTAGACAAAAAAGTCGAGAAATTAAAAAAAATATTGTAAGTTTGCAAGATAATTTAAACACATGACCTAAAATGAAAAAACTGCTTTTTCTTGTAGCTGGATTGCTGATTGCAGCAGCAGCGAATGCGCAGATACAACGACCAAAGTTGGTGGTTGGTCTTGTTGTCGACCAAATGCGTTGGGATTATCTTTACTATTACAATAATGAATATGGTAATGATGGTTTGAAAAGATTGCTCAACCAAGGCTTCTCTTTTGAGAATACACATATCAACTATGCACCAACAGTGACTGCGATTGGACATAGTTCTGTCTATACTGGTTCTATTCCTGCCTTCACAGGTATTGCTGGCAACTCTTTCTATCAAGATGATAAGAGTGTTTATTGCTGCGAGGATAATACGGTAAAGAGTGTTGGCTCCGATAGCAAAGAAGGTCAGATGAGCCCTCGCCGTATGCTTACATCTACCATCGGTGACGAACTTCAAGTTGCAACAGACTTCCGTTCAAAGGTGATTGGTGTAGCATTGAAAGACCGCGCATCAATCCTTCCTGCTGGTCATGCAGCCGATGCCGCTTATTGGTGGGACACTTCAGCAGGTCGCTTCGTATCTTCTACCTTCTATATGGATAAGCTTCCACAGTGGGTTGAGGACTTTAATGCAAAGAATCACACAGATCCTAACTTTGACATCAAGGGTTCTCCACAGGGCGTTACCATGACTTTCAAGATAGCTGAGGCGGCTCTAAAGAATGAGAAACTCGGTAAAGGAAAAGAAACTGACATGCTCACTGTGAGTATCTCATCAACAGATATCATCGGACATAGATTCTCTACACGTGGAAAAGAGAATCACGAGGTTTACATGCAGTTAGATAAAGACTTGGCTTGGTTCCTTAAGGTGCTTGACAAAGAGGTGGGTGAAGGCAACTATCTGCTCTTCCTTACAGCTGACCATGGTGCTGCTCACAACTACAACTACATGCGTGAGCACCGCATTCCAGCAGGCGGATGGGATTATAAACAGACTGTAAAAGACCTCAACACCTATCTACAAGGAAAGTTTGGTATCAGTCCTGTAATGGGTGAAGACAACTATCAATTCTACCTCAACGACTCAACTATCGAAGCAGCTGGTAAGAAGAAGCAGGAGATTATAGACGAGTCTGTAGAATGGTTGAAGAAAGATCCACAGTTCCTCTACGTCTTTGACGAGGAGAAGATAAGCGAGACAACCATGCCAAATTGGATAAAAGAACGTATGCAGAATGGTTATTTCCGTGGCCGTTCAGGTGAGATTGGTATTGTAACACGCCCACAATTCTTCGGTGGTAAGGATAGACCAGACTTCCGTGGAACACAGCATGGACAGCCATTTCCATACGACACGCATATTCCTTTCCTCCTCTTTGGATGGAACGTGAAGCATGGTGCAAGCAATATCGAGACTCATATCGTAGACATTGCACCAACTGTATGTGCCATGTTACATATCCAGATGCCAAATGGTTGTGTAGGTAAGGCAAGAAATCAATTCTAAATTTAAACGATATTCTCCACTGACATCTCTGGCATTGTCTATCATCGGGAACGCCAGAGATGTACACGTGGACATTATGTTATGCACATTGCAATTGCAGGAAATATAGGTAGCGGTAAGACAACACTCACAACAATGCTTGCCAAACGCTATGGTTGGAAGCCAAGATTTGAGTCTGTTGACTATAATCCCTACTTAGAAGATTATTATCAAGACATTAAGCGTTGGTCGTTCCCTATGGAAGTATTCTTCCTGAAGGAGCGTTTTAAGGACTTGCTTGAGATAAGTCGGAGTGATGAGTCAGTAGTACAAGACCGCTCTATCTATGAAGGTGTCTACGTGTTTACGGAGAACAACTATGCCATGGGTAATCTTGATGATCGTGACTATGAGACTTATATGGAGCTATTTGAGGACATGACAGATGCTGTTCAGTTCCCTGACCTGATGATTTATCTTCGTGCTTCGGTCAGTCACCTTGTTTCTAACATTGAGAAACGTGGAAGAGAGTATGAGCAGAAGATGCCTTTGGACTATCTTGAGAACCTCAATAAACGCTATGAAGAGTTTATCAAAGAGAAATATAAAGGTCGTGTTCTGACGATAGATGTCGACAACCTCGATTATCAACATCAACCAAAAGACTTTGGTTTCATTACTGACAAGATTGACAGAGAGCTCTTCGGATTATTCTAAATACAAATAATGGAATCCCTACCTCTACTTAAAAAGCAGACTCTCAAAGTACTGAAAGGGGATTAATACAGACAAAATAACAAGGAATTATAAGCTCACAACGCCAATATCATCCACTCCTACTTTAGGAGATTGTCGTGAGGTGGGCAATTAGATACACATATATTATGCATATAGCAATCGCAGGAAATATTGGAGCTGGTAAGACTACACTCACCAAAATGCTCGCAAAACGTTACGGATGGATAGCTCATTTCGAGCCAGTCGACAACAATCCGTATTTGGAAGACTATTATAATGACATGACTCGTTGGTCGTTCAATCTGCAGATTTACTTCCTCAACAAGCGTTTTCGTGATGTTGTAGAGATTTCACAATCAAAGGATACGATTATCCAAGACCGAACTATCTTCGAGGATGCACGTATTTTTGCACCGAATCTCTATGATATGGGATTGATGTCAGAGCGTGATTTCAACAACTACACCGACCTCTTCGACTTGATGCTCTCACTGGTTAAACTGCCAGACTTAATGATTTACATCCGTTGTTCTATCCCACGTCTCATCGATCACATCCAACAACGTGGCCGAGACTACGAACAAACAATGCGCATTGACTATCTCCGTGGTCTCAACGAGCGTTATGAGGAATGGATTAAGACCTACAAAGGACATCTGATGATTGTCGATGGTGACACAACAGACTTCCAAGACAACCCACAAGACTTCAAACGTGTCACAGATATGATTGATGACCGACTCTTTGGCTTATTCCCAATGGAATAAGAGGAATAGTCTTTCTTTGGCACAATGTTTGTTCTGTAATAAGTACAAAAATATTAATCAAGCCCCGCTTAGAAGTTAAGTCTTATTTAAGGGGCAACATACAATATATTGATATGGAAAAAGTAAAAACCCTTATAATTGGTAGCGGCCCTGCAGGATACACTGCAGCGATTTATGCTGGACGTGCTAATCTCCAGCCAGTACTCTATTCTGGTCTGCAGCCAGGTGGTCAGTTGACCACCACAACCATTGTAGAAAACTTCCCAGGTTTCCACGAAGGAATCGATGCTAACCAACTCATGTCAGAGATGCGTGAGCAGGCTAAGCTCTATGGTGCTGACCTTCGCGATGGTTCTATCGTAAAGGCAGACCTCAGCAGTCGTCCATTCCACCTCGAAGATGAGCGTGGCAACCAGATTGAAGCTGAGACAGTAATCATCGCAACAGGTGCAAGTGCAAAGTACTTGGGCTTACCTGATGAGGAGAAATACCGTGGTCAGGGTGTGAGTGCATGTGCTACTTGCGACGGTTTCTTCTATCGTAAGCGCACCGTAGCTGTTGTTGGTGGTGGTGACACTGCTTGCGAAGAGGCTATGTATCTCTCTGGTTTGGCAAAGAAGGTCTATATGATTGTACGTAAACCTCAGTTGCGTGCAGCAGAGATTATGCGTAAGCGTGTGACAGAGAAGGAGAATATTGAGATTCTTTACAATACCAATACACTCGGTCTCTTTGGTGAAGACGGTGTAGAGGGTGCACATTTAGTACGCTTTAAGGGTGAGGAGAACGAGGAGAAATTCGATATCAACATCGATGGTTTCTTCTTGGCTATTGGTCACACTCCTAACACCGACCTCTTCAAAGGTCAGTTAGAGATGGACGATCACGGCTTTATCATCACCAAGCCAAAGTCTACAGCAACCAATATCGAGGGTATTTTTGCTGCGGGTGACGTGGCAGACCCAACCTATCGTCAGGGTGTCGTAGCAGCTGGTACAGGTGCAATGGCAGCTATTGAGGTTGACCGTTTCTTGCAAAAGCAGTAAACAAAACAAATATAAAGAAGGGTGTTTCAGAATCCAACAAATTGGATTTTGACGCACTCTTTATTATCTCTTGCTTTTTTATTAATCACATTTATAAACACTACAAACAATGCGTAACATTTTATCCATATTGTGCACACTGATTCTTCCGACCTTTGTTGAAGCCGCCTCTTGCGGCTTACTGATGGCAGGAACAGCATCTTGCACAAACAAAACCAAGACAGCTATGACACAAACTGATTCTATCATCGCTCCTAAGACGAAATTCACACGTCCCGACGATGCCACCTTACGAAAGATGCTTACCCCCGAACAGTATGCTGTAACACAGCAGGCTGCCACCGAACGACCTTTCACCAACGAGTATGATCATGAGTTCAGAGAGGGTATCTATGTAGATATCACAACTGGCGAACCACTGTTCTCTTCTACTGATAAGTTCGATTCTGGATGCGGTTGGCCAGCTTTTTCAAAGCCAATTGATAAGAAGGTCGTTACAAATCATACTGACACATCACATGGCATGGTGCGTACGGAAGTGAGAAGCAAGACTGGCAAGGCGCACCTTGGGCACGTCTTTGATGACGGACCAGCAGCAACAGGGGGCAAAAGATATTGTATCAACAGTGCTTCGTTACGTTTCATCCCACTCGAAGAGATGAAAGCAAAAGGCTACGAAGCCTATATTAAATTAGTTAGACCAATGAAAGAAATTTACGTGGCAGGTGGTTGTTTCTGGGGAACAGAGCATTACCTCAAACAGATAGAAGGCGTTACGGCTACCGAAGTGGGCTATGCCAACGGTATTATCAAGAACCCAACATATGAAGAGGTTTGCACTGATAAGACACAGTTTGCCGAGGCTGTGCACATCACCTACGATCCTAAGGTTATCAGTTTGGAGTTCTTATTAGGCTTATACTTTAAGTCTATTGACCCAACAAGCATAAACAAGCAGGGGAACGACCGTGGAAGTCAGTATCGTACAGGCGTTTATTACACCGACCCAGCCGACCTCCCAACGATCAAAAAGGTGTTTGAAGAGGAACAAAAGCAGATTCACGGAAAGATTGCCGTTGAGGTTAAACCACTGAAGAACTTCTATACAGCAGAAGAATATCATCAGGATTACCTTGACAAACATCCTACTGGCTATTGCCATCTGCCTACAGCTCTCTTTGAGTATGCTCGCAAGGCTAAGATGAAAAAGTAAGAAAATGCTCTGGCAGGACTATTAAGTTCTCTGCCAGAGCATTTTTATTTATAGCCGTCCGATAGACTTAAAGAGACAATTCTACCATGTACTATTTATCATCCAACAACAAGTTGGCTGTCTCTTAACGACATCTTGTAATGGTGTTAAGCCTCCGCACCACTCGTGCTAAGCCTCCGCACCACCCGTGCTAAGCCTCCGCACCACCCGTGCGGGACGTCCACACGAGTATAAAAGGGACTAAAATAAACGCTTTACCACCATCGTTCATCATATTGACAACAAATATCAGACCATGAAGAAAGATAGTTTATTATACTGTATGCGAGATCATTGAATACGCACAACACGTATTCCAAGATTAGCTGGACGAGCCATCATATAATCATAGAGCGTTTCGACAGGGTCAACAACCTTATTACCGTTCTTCCTTAGATTAGAAGCATTCATCAAATGAAGTCCGTCCTTATGCCAAATAGCAAAGCCAAGATGCGTTGTATCTAACTCTCGCTTATTCGTTACAATCGCAAGGATGTCACCATCTCGCACTACTCCTCGAAGTAGTTTGCTATTGTTAAGCAGGCTCTTAGGGATATAGCGTAGCTTTGTTCCGTTGGTAGCATCCTCCAACTTCTTAAGTTCTGCCACGCGTTCAGGATTGTTCTTTAACATATCATAGAGTCTTACATTCTGACTCATATAGTTGATTTTCAACGTCTGGACAGTTGTGAAAGGAGGATTAGGCGTGTCTACCTCTCTGACAAAACCCATTCGCTCATTATCTTCCAACCACCAATGGAAATAGTGCAGACGATTTACGTAACTCATCTTACCGCCACGATAGCGAACTTGTTCTAACTGCCGTACATAGTCAGAGAAACGTGTTTCGCCCTTCTTAACACAAAGCATAAGAGCCGTAACTGTCTCAACATAGGTCGTACAGTCTAATCCATGAAGATTAATAACCAGTTTCTCATCCTCGTTGATATCTAAGGTATGGGCAACATAAGGTACCCCGGTAAACTTTCGTGCAATCTTAATAATAAGCTGATCATTGGTAAGTTGCTGTCTTTGTGGCACAAACTCTTGCAACAACTGACAAACCAAAACACTATCAGCCTTTGTATACGTGTCTATATAGGTGGGTAGTGTGTCATTTTGTTCGGCTGCAGATACTTCATGCATAGCACTTGTCATCTGCTCTGATGTCACAACTGTATCAGCAACTTGCTGTGTCTTTGCCTTCTGTTCGGGCTTTGCACCACAAGCAGAGAAGGCAAAGAGAGCAGAGAATATAAGTGAATATTTTAGTGTCATATTAATAAGTTCTAATTCAAAAAACAACATATCGTTAGGCTACTAACGTTCTAACAATGTCTATTCTATTTCTCCTTCTTTCTTCCAAAGTTAAAACCTGCATAGAGATTAATACTTCCAAAGAAGTTATTAGTAGAGAAATTACTGCGACGATAATTATAGGCATGAAGGATAGTACTCATACCAACATACCATTTGCTATTGTTCCACACCACACCAAAGCGTCCAATACCATCAACGTTAATATTACTAAACTTAAAATCATTAATAGAAAAGGAACGCTGAGTAACGTCTCCCTTACTACTTTTATAAGCTAAAGCCAACGAAAGTGAACCTGCCAAGACCCAGTTACGAGCAAAAACCCAGTTATAGGCATAGCCACCACTGATAGAAATATCAGTGTACTTAATCTCACTAAACATCAATGTACTGTCTATCGGGTTGGCAGGAACCTGATTACCAAGACGATTTGAGATTACTCTGATTACTCTATTAAGTTCTCCCCAATTGACATCAAGGCTATGCTGCGTATAGCCAATGCCCAATAGCGGACTACCTGCTGAACGACGTTGTATCGTACTTTGGCTGAAAGCTGCTGGATAAGAGAATCGACGATGATTGAAGATATAATAAAGATTGAAACCCTTAATGGTTGAAGTCAATCCACCAAAGTCAGTTCCACGTATCGCATCTGTGTTAATATCCTTCCCAAGATACAACTGTCTGATTTTATAATCATTGCCTGTCTTACGATAATAAATATCGAGTCCAAGCATCGAACTATATAAACTTAAATCATATTCTTGTCGAGGATTGTTGTTCTTGTTCCAGAAATCTAAATGCTTTATATCGAGTGTGTAACCCAAGAATATCCAACGCCAACCGAAATAAGGTCCTATACGTACCGTAGCTTCTGGTGCAAAGGTAATACTTTGCTCTTTCGAACTACTCAAACGATACACCTCATAGGTATTTGTATTCTGCAACATAAAAGCAAAATTATACTTTTGAGGCTCAATATAAGAAGTGTCTATCTCATTGAAATGCTGGAAAAAGCCACCGCCTTTGCCCGACTTCTGTTTAAACATGCGCGAAGTTTCACCTCTGCGCATCCATCGCACAGAGTCTGTTGCCTGCTTGCTTGGAAGGATATCACCACTATCTTTCCTAACTACTAAGCTATCAGATAGAGTCGTTGTTGAAAACGCATAAGCCTTTGTTCCTCCTAAAAATAATAGGAGGAAACACAGAACCAAGTAGTCGTTGAAAGTTAGCTTCATCTGAATAATTAAACAAAAACAAATGCCCTCAAGGGCTTTTCTTATATCTTTCCGAGGATGCGATCCATCACCCAGTTGGTTGGAGTTGCACTAATACTCGTACAATCACATGCTCCATAACCCTGCATATCCTCAATAACAGACTTAATAATAGGGAGTTGAACATATGGAGGATTAGCGACCTCAATATCTCTTTCACCCTTGCTGGTACAGAGGTGGATTGGTGCATAAGTATAAACAGAGAAGGATAGTCTACCTTTTGAACCATAAATCTCTATACGATCCTCACGCGCACTCTCATGGGCAGCAAAGCACCAAGCACCACTACCAGTCAAACCATTCTCAAAACGGAAGACAGCATTTACCGTATCTTCGAGGTTGTAGAGCCCCGCACGATTAGCTGTGTAGCCATGTGCCTTAATAATAACGCCAAATAAGTTTTGTAGTAGGTCGAGCTGATGAGGAGCAAGGTCATAGAAATAACCGCCACCGGAGATATGCGATTGTAGACGCCACGGTAGTTGCACGTTCTTTTCGTAATCCAAATCGCGTGGAGGAACAGCAAAACGCACTTGCACAGTAAGTATCTTACCTAATTCACCACTATCAACAATCTCTTTTACTTTCTTGAAGTAAGGAAGATAACGACGATAATAAGCGACAAAGCATGGCACTCCCGTCTGCTCTGACACACGATTGATACGCACGCAATCCTCGTAAGAAGCCGCCAAAGGTTTCTCTATATAACAAGGCTTTCCAGCACGCATTGCCATGATAGCAAAGGTTGCATGGGCAGAAGGAGGTGTAGCAATATATATTGCATTTACGTCAGGATCGTCTACCAAAGCCTGTGCATCGGTATACCATTTCCGTATACCTTGACGCTCAGCATACGAACGCGCCTTTAACTCGCTACGGCTAAACACTGCGACAACATGCGAGCCCATCACTTCATTGAACGCAGGTCCAGACTTCTTTTCTGTCACCTCACCGCAGCCAATAAATCCCCAGTTGATTTGTTTCATTTACACATCAGTTATCTACAAACGCATCGACAAGAGTAAAAAAGCTTGCTTCTACTTTGCCGAGTGCAGCATATTTTCTGCAAAAATAACGCAAACGAGAGCAAAGGAAGCTTGCTTCCATTTTGCCGAGTGCAGCATATTTTCTGCAAAAATACGAAAAAACTATCAACTGACCATTCATAGCTATTAACTTTTTAGTAACTTTGCAGGAAAAGCTGATTATATCACATACTCTTCAAAATATGATTATCAAGAATTCAGAATTCACTATATCTTCACCTTCATTGTCAAAGTGTCCAGAAGATACAAAGGCAGAATATGCTTTTATTGGACGTTCAAACGTAGGAAAGTCAAGCCTTATCAATATGCTTTGTAACCATAAGGGTTTGGCAAAAACCTCATCAAAACCAGGTAAGACGCTACTTATCAATCACTTTATTATCAATAACGAGTGGTACTTAGTCGACCTTCCGGGCTATGGATATGCCAAAAGTTCAAAGACTGTAAGAAATAAGTTGGAGCAGATGATAGCCCAATATATCCTCCAACGCAAACAACTTGTGAACGTATTTGTACTGATTGATATCCGTCATGAACAACAGAAGATAGACCGTGAGTTTGTTGACTGGTTAGGTGAAAGCAATGTTCCTTTCTCTATTATCTTTACAAAAGCAGACAAGCTATCACCTGCCAAGGCTAAGTCAAACGCCCTTCTTTGGATGAAAAAACTACAGGATAGATGGGAAGAACTTCCTCCTTACTTCATTACGTCAGCTGAAAACAAGACTGGAAGAGAAGAAGTATTAGACTATATTGACGAAATCAATAAGACTTTATAATAGTACTTTATGGCGCAGATACCCTATCTTGATGTCCAAAATCTAACAAAGAGCTTCGGTGCACAGGTCCTCTTTAAGGATATCTCTTTCTCTATTGCAGAAGGACAGCACGTTGGACTCGTAGCTCAAAACGGTACGGGAAAGTCTACTCTACTCTCTATTCTAACTGGGAAAGAGGGTTATGACAGTGGTTCTATCATCTATCGCAATGACTTGCGAGTGGGAATGTTAGAGCAAAGTCCGCATTTTGACCCAGAAGAAAGCGTCTTGGATGCTTGTTTCAACCATGAAGGAAATCCAGAAAGACTTCTAAAGGCGAAGCAAATCCTCACCATGTTGAAGCTCTATGACTTAGAACAACCAATGGGACAACTAAGTGGTGGACAGCAGAAGCGCGTTGCTTTAGCAAATGTTCTTATATTGGAACCAGACTTCCTTATACTTGATGAGCCTACCAACCACCTTGACTTAGAGATGATTGAATGGTTAGAAGGCTATCTTTCTCGTGGAAATAAGACCATCTTTATGGTGACACACGACCGTTATTTCCTTGATAACGTGTGTAATACTATCTTAGAATTAGACAACAACACGATATACACCTATCGTGGCAATTACTCTTATTACTTAGAGAAACGTCAAGAGAGAATCGACAATACCCGCGCTGAGATTGCACGTGCAAACAACCTCTATCGTACGGAATTAGAGTGGATGCGCCGAATGCCACAGGCTCGTGGACACAAAGCACGCTATCGCGAGGAAGCTTTCTATGAATTAGAAGCAAAGGCTAAGCAGCGAATTGAAGAACGACAGGTGCGCTTGAAGTCATCAAGTGTGTATATCGGAAGTAAAATCTTTGAGTGTCAATATGTCTCAAAGAGGTTTGATGACAAGATAATACTGAACGACTTCTACTATAACTTCTCACGATTTGAGAAGATGGGTATCGTTGGTAACAATGGTACTGGCAAGTCAACCTTTGTAAAGATGCTACTGGGAGAGGTTGCACCTGATAGTGGTAAGTTTGATATTGGTGAGACAGTGCGCTTTGGTTATTTCTCACAAGAAGGCTTAAAGTTCCGTGATGACCAGAAGGTTATTGATATTATCACAGACATAGCAGACTATATCGACCTTGGAGGAGGGAAGCATATGACGGCTTCACAGTTCCTCAACTACTTCCTCTTCTCACCAGAACAACAGCACAACTATGTGTATAAGCTCTCTGGTGGTGAGAAACGCAAGCTCTATCTCTGCACAGTCCTAATGAAGAATCCGAACTTCTTAGTACTCGATGAGCCTACCAACGACTTGGATATTCAGACCTTACAGATTCTTGAGGAGTATCTTCAAGACTTCCCAGGCTGTGTCATCGTCGTATCACACGACCGATATTTTATGGATAAGGTTGTTGATCACCTCTTAGTATTCAAGGGCGAAGGAGAGATTCAAGACTTCCCTGGTAACTACACGCAGTTCCGTGACTTCCAAAAGATGAAGTCTAAGGAAGAAGAACAGCAGAAACCAACAAAGAATAGTAGCCCAACAGCAAACGAACCTAAGAAAGATTATCGTAACAACACAAAACGTAAGATGTCTTTCAAGGAGAAGCGGGAATACGAACAGCTTTCAGATAAGATTGCACAATTAGAAGAAGAGAAACAACAACTTGAAGAAGAACTCTGTTCTGGCAATCTCTCTGTAGACGAACTTACAGAAAAGAGCAAGCGTCTACCTATCTTAAAGGATGAGCTGGACGAGTTAGAACTTCGCTGGTTAGAGTTGGCTGAACTTGCTTAACCCCTTCAACCCTACTCTACCCAATGGGCTTCTCATTATGAAGAGGTGAATAATTCACTCCACGATATACATGGAAGAGTCTCCACTTTTCAAGAGACAATTCTTCACATCGGGAGTCCCGACTCATAAAAAGGCATTCCCCTAATTTCATTTAGGGTAATTCCATGAAATGAATGAACTATTCCTATTACCTTTGCGGTATAACAATTAAGATAATAACTAAAAAAGATGATTATGGAAAAGAAGAACTTTTATCGCCAGCTTCGCCTTAGTTGCGTAGTCCTTATGGCAGTCTTTGCACTCAGTGCTTCAGCACAGTCTTCACGTCAAATACGTCCTTACTCTTTCAATAAGAAAGGTGTATTCTATGGTCGTCAACCAGTTATGGGAATAGACATACGCACCTTCGTTGATCTTGGGTATGGTTATGCAAAAGATAGATATAACGTTTATTTTGAAGGACAGATTCTTCCATTCGTTGACCCAATGACTTTCCGTCTTAAGGTACCAGGAAGTGTTTATCAAGGTGGCTATCCAGGTGATTATTCTGATGACTATCCAGTTAATCCTCGTGATGAGTACGACCCTTATTATAATGAAGGTTACGTCGTTACTTCTAATGCAGTTCTTTACAATGGTAGAAAGACTAATGCAAGTGCAAGAAGCTTCAAGGACTTAGGATGGGGCTACGGGAAGGATGCCTTCGATGTATATTATATGGGTGACAAGGTAAGTGGCGCCAGCAGCTCCAGCTTCAAAGTACTCAAAGATGGATATGCAGAAGATGCATTTGACACATATTATCGTGGAAAAGTAGTAAAATAATACTTCTATTATGATAGATCAGATACTTTCTTATAACAAAAGGTTTGTGGCTGAAAAAGGCTACGAACCTTTTATTACATCTGGGCAACCAGATATGAAGTTGGCTATTGTCAGTTGCATGGACACCCGTCTGACAAAGTTGCTACCCAATGCACTCGGCTTAAGAAACGGAGATGCAAAGATTATTAAAGTTGCTGGTGGAACCATTCTTACCCCCTACGACTCTGTAATGCGTTCCCTTCTTGTGGCTATCTATGAGTTGGGGTGTCAAGAGATTATGATTATCCATCACTCTGGTTGTGGTGCTTGCAACATGAATGCCGACCATTTCCTACATTTGATGCGTGAGCGTGGAATCACGGACGAGGCTATCAAAGAAGCTGAACAGCAGGTTAATCTTAACGAATATTTGGACGGTTTCCATGATACAGAGGCAAGCGTGCACCACACAGTGAGGACTGTTCAGCAACACCCACTCGTACCGAAAGACATTGTTGTACGTGGTTTTATCATTGACTCACGTACTGGCGAACTAACACCCGTCGACTAACAAAGTATTAAAGTAGCTGAGACCCTTGTTGATAATCGCATATCACACAAGGGTCTCATCAATTACATACTTGACATTTAGATGTCACTGAGAATTCTCCCAGCTGCTTGTAGATTAAGATAACGTTTACATAGTTAGTTTTAATGTCATCTCCGACATTCAGATACAAAGATATACATTTCTGTTAGAACAACCAAAAATTATCCTATTTTTGTTATATTTTAGTAAAAATATCACATCACAGCCTCTCTAATTCTTAACTTTCTATATAAAATACAATAATTATTCATTCTATGTATAAATAAACTCTTTTCGTCATTTGAGTATCCTATTTAACTACATCTTACACTGAAATGTGTAATACTCATCATTCGCTATTATTTAAGAAGGAAATATAGTCTAAGAAAAATTACACATATTAGCTACCCATTAGACACTTACGAACCTTCTTAATAATAACCACAACGCCTCTCTTTACTTACTTTTAAGATACGTGATAGTAGTCCGCACATGTCGTGCTGATGCTCCGCACATATGGTGCTGATGGTAAGCACCACTGGTGCGAAGTACTAAATATCATGCAATTTATTGTCGATGTGGAATCAACTTATTGTAAGAAACAAGCTATTCTACCAATAGCAGACCAAAATTATATGACTTGGGGCTTATATATCCAAAGCCAACACAACAACATTTATTGAAAAGAAATTCCGCATCAAGAGAATATAATCTTAACGTTATCAGGCAGAAATAAAAATAAAAGTTATCGTTTTTATTCAACATCTCTTGTCTTTATGCTTGTAAAAGTGTACATTTGTACTTACATATTAAGCGTAAAACAAAATGATTAGAAAACTCTATACCTTCCTTGCCGTGGCTGCCTTCACGTTGAGTGGCTGTAATAAAGGTTCACAAGATAAACCGAAAGCAGACAGTCATGACATTAAAACTATCCCGACAGAGATAACTGACAAAGGCGATCAGGCTGTTAAGAATGCAAACAAAAGGGATGCTGGCTTCATCAGTAACAGAGCAAACGAGGTTACACTGACGATTCCTTGTTTGGGAGTTGTCAACATGGACAACCTTGACCTACTGCCCCCTCCTAACGAGATAAGCAAGAAGGATTCTACCATCATTAAACAACTAAATAACGGAGAGGTATTCTTATTACAACCAGGGACTAAAGGTATCATGCTAACGGACGCAGGATCAAAGCTATTAGTTCGCTTCCAAATGGGCGAATTATGGGTTTGGAAGTCAGCTACGAAATAAGTACGTCCGTTCTATCGGTCCTCGATAGAAATCCTTTACTACGTCCTATCATTAGCTAAGCCTAACTATCAGGCTAACTCTTAACCTAAAATATACAAATAAATCACCTTATCAAAAGATGAAAAGAAGCCTTTTTCTTGTTTTCTTATTGCTGACATTTACTGCTCACCTACATGCTATCACAGTAAACAACCCTGTTGATTACGTAAGTACTTTAGTGGGTTCAGCCTCAAAACCAGAACTTTCAACGGGTAACACTTACCCCGCTATAGCCTTACCATGGGGCATGAACTTTTGGACTCCACAGACTGGAAAGATGGGAGATGGCTGGACTTACACCTACGGAGCCGATAAGATTCGCGGAATAAAGCAAACACATCAACCAAGTCCATGGATTAACGACTACGGACAGTTCTCTGTCATGCCCGTCGTAGGTAAGAAACTCTTTGACGAGGAAGGACGTGCCAGCTGGTTCTCGCACAAAGCTGAGACTGCTACTCCTTATTATTATAAGGTTTATTTGGCTGACCACGACGTCACTGCAGAGGTGAGTCCTACCAGTCGTGCAGCTGCAATGCGCATCACCTATCCACAAACAGAAGAAGCTTATTTCGTTGTAGATGCCTTTGACAAAGGTTCTTCCGTAACAATTATGCCTGACAAACGTACTATCATAGGCTATACAACCAAGAATAGCGGTGGTGTACCAGCAAACTTCAAGAACTATTTTGTGCTGCGCTTCGACCATGATTTCTCTTTCGTTGGCAGTATCGAAGATGGGAAACTATCAGAGGGCAAGACTTCTGCAACCAGCAATCATGCCATGGCTGTTGTCGGATTCCACACCAAACGAGGCGAACAAGTTAATATACAGGTAGCCTCATCGTTTATTAGTGACGAACAAGCACAGCGCAATCTCAAGGAAGTGGAGGGCAAGACATTCGACGAGGTGAAGGCAGAAGGTAGAAAAGAATGGAACAATATCTTAGGACGTATCGAGGTGGAGGACGATAATATCGACCATCTTCGCACTTTCTATAGTTGCCTCTATCGCTCAGTACTTTTCCCACGTTCGTTCTATGAATTTGACGAACAGGGTAATCCTATCCATTATAGTCCTTATAATGGCAAAGTACTATCGGGTTATCTCTTTACTGACACAGGTTTCTGGGACACCTTCCGTTCGCTCTTTCCATTGCTCAACCTTGTCTATCCATCAATGAATGAGAAGATGCAAGCAGGCTTAGTCAATGCCTATAAGGAGAGTGGATTCCTTCCAGAGTGGGCAAGTCCGGGGCATCGTGATTGTATGGTGGGCAACAACTCGGCTTCGGTCGTTGCTGATGCTTACATCAAGGGATTGCGTGGCTACGATATAGAAACACTTTGGAAGGCTGTTGTGCATGGTGCAAATGCTGTTCACCCAACCGTTAGCTCTACTGGACGTAAAGGCTTTGACTATTATAATCGCTTAGGTTACGTTCCCTATAACGTGGGAATCAACGAGAGTGTTGCCCGTACCTTAGAGTATGCCTACGATGACTGGTGTATCTATCAATTGGGATTAAAACTCGGAAAGAGTGCTAAGGAACTCAAACCTTTCAAACTCCGAGCAATGAACTATCAGAAGGTTTTTGACAAGGAAATGGGTCTGATGCGTGGACGTAACGAAGATGGCAGTTTCCTGTCGCCTTTTAATCCTTTCGAGTGGGGCAATGCCTTCACTGAGGGAAACAGCTGGCATTACACGTGGAGCGTATTCCATGACCCTGCTGGGCTGGCAAAGCTGATGGGAGGATACGATAAGTTTAATGCAATGTTAGACAGTGTTTTCCAACTTCCTCCTATCTTTGACGATAGCTATTACGGTTTTACAATTCACGAAATACGTGAAATGCAAATCATGAACATGGGTAATTACGCACATGGTAACCAACCTATCCAGCACATGATTTACCTCTATGACTACAGCGGACAGCCTTGGAAGGCGCAGTATTGGGTGCGTGAGGTGATGGACCGACTCTATACTGCACAGCCTGATGGCTATTGTGGCGATGAAGATAATGGTCAGACATCAGCTTGGTATGTCTTCTCTGCTCTCGGCTTCTACCCTGTTTGTCCTGGCAGTACACAATATATGATTGGTACCCCCTACTTTCGTAAAGTCAAGATACAGTTGGAGAATGGAAAGACTGTCACAATTCGGGCTGAAAAGAATAACAAAGACAATCGCTTCATTCAGCATATTACAATGAATGAGCAGCCTTATCCACATTATTATCTTGAGCATGAACAGCTGTTATCAGGTCCTATAATCGACTTCACAATGGGCAATAAACCTGCGAAATAGGAAGCTATCACATCCCCTTTGCACTCAATAAACAGATTTTGTTTCTATTTGAACAAATCTGTTAATTAAGAGGCAGTATGTTAATGAGTTCTATAAAATCATTTAAAACGGTATAAATACTTCCCTGCTATTATAATTTCTTTACGTATATTTGCAACATATTAATACAAAAATGAATATATAACAATGAAGAAAAACTTATTTTCTAACCACGCTTTATGTGCTGGTTTAGTATTAGGTGGACTGTTTACATTTTCCAGTTCATACGCTGCAAACAATGAAGTAAAGGATAATAACAACGTAGTAGCTGCTGCACCTACAACCAACTCTAAGATTGTTGGTACCTGGGAGCTTACAAATAAGGGTAGCTATGCCATTGTGCGCAATCCAAGAACACATAAGGAATATAAGGTAGGTTTCACGATTGACAGATATGATGACTATAAGTTCCTCCCTGTTGACTTTGCTACAGGTGAGCCTGTTAATCTTCGTACGCTTGTTGGTCACGATGATAACGACCTCGATGATGAGTTGCACCGTTTCGATTTCTACCATGATGGAACCATGAGCATTATAGAAAGAGAAGACAACGGCAGATGGAAGCGTGATGACGATATCGGTGTTTATGGTTTCCGCCGTGATGGTTTCTTTATGAAGATAGACGGTAAGATGCGCAAGAACCTCCAAATTAGATTCTTGAGCAACAATGAGTTTGAGCTAACTCAGACCAAATTCAATGACAGCGACTTGAGAAGAGTAGTCGTTAAGAAGGTTATGAGATATGTTCGTGTTACAAGAAAGTAAGACATAACAAACCCAAACTTATAATATAGACCCCAATTAATAGTAGCTTGAACTTATATAAAGCTCTGTTAATTGGGGTTTCTTTTTTTGTTCTTCAAGATAAGGAGTGATAAAGTAAACCCCTATTACATAATAAATCACACGAAGAAATAAAGCAGACGAAGTTAAAAGTAACACCCAAAAACACCCCTGTAGGCAACATATTTTAGTCTAAAAGGTAAAGAAATATATTGACAAAAAATTAAAGAAAAGATAGGGAAATGGATTAAAAGTGACTTATTTCATCACCTTTGCAAGTTATTTGCTATCAAGTAGTTGCAAATTAAGATTTCAAAAGGTGCTTAATAAGGCTTCAAAAGGGCGTTAGTAAGAGGCTTAAAGAGCATCTTTTAGAAGCCTAAAGGGCGTTAATTGCAAGCCATTTTATGGTCTTTACAAAATCAGTTTATGAAAAATTAGGACAAAGAGGGGGGTACTCGAAAACTTGAAATGGTTAGGTTTTCTTTTGCATTTAGAATCTTAACAAATATCACACAGAGAAAAGCAGATAACTGAGAATTGTCAAAATAAAGCGATAGAAGTTACTGAAGCAACGTCGATACATGAAACAACGGAGGTTGTTTGCGAGTTTTATGTACAAAGCATGAATTCCTTTAAGGTATCAAGAATCTGTACGCATCACCTCTGTCTCTCTTTAAGCCATCACCAACTCCATGATTTTGCGTTTAGATCCTTCCGCTCTATTTCTCCGTGTGACTTATTACGTAATAGCTCCACTTTACTACTCCAACTTCTGGAAGAATCAAAAATATAGCTCAAAAAGCCCCGAAATACAGTTTTTTTGTGTAAGTTTGTACAGCATTTTAAAACTGAGTTAAAAATAACATAACACAAACAACAAAATATGAAACGTAAGACATGGGTTAAAAACCATAAGTGGATTGGCATCATCATAACATTCTTCTTAGTAATGTTCTGCCTTTCAGGTATTGTCCTCAATCATCGTCAACTCTTTTCTGATATTAATGTAAGCCGTGGAATATTGCCTGGTCAGTATGAATTCAACCAATGGAACAACGGATTACTACGTGGAACATTACGCTACAAAGATAATAAAAACAAAGATAAAGTGTTCATATATGGCGCAGCGGGTGTCATTCAAACTGATACAACTGCTTCTCACTTCACCGAATATAACCAAGGTCTACCTGCTGGTGCTGACTATCGACAGATGCGAGGAATGGCTAAAACCCCACAAAATGACCTGTTTGCGGTTAGCGTCATGGACTTATATAAATTAGGAAAGAACGCATCTTGGCAAAAAGTAGACTTACCTAAGCAAGAGGATGACGAACTACTGACAGATATCACCACCCATGGTGACACGCTCATCGTTCTTTCTCGTTCTCACCTCTACTATGCTACAGCTCCTTATAAGAAGTTTACTTGTCTCACACTACAAGCTGGTGAGGGGAATGAGGGGAAGGTATCACTGTTCCGTCAAATATGGTTATTGCATAGTGGTGCACTGTTTGGAACCGTAGGAAAGCTCATTGTAGACGGAATTGGAGTCGTCTTAATTATCCTTTGTGTGACAGGTATATGGTATTGGATTCGTCGTAAAACAGTATCAATGGTCGTTTGGCATACAAAGATTGGGCATTACACATTCGTCTTGACGCTATTTATCGCAATAACGGGATGGGCATTACGTCCTCCACTGATGATTCTCCTCGCCACAAACAATACGAAACCATTGCCTGGCACGACTTTAGACAATGATAATCCTTGGAATGATAAACTAAGAATGATTCGATATGATGAGCAAGCTCACGATTGGCTCATCTCGACTTCGGAAGGTTTCTACTCTCTTAAGAATCTCTCTTCCAAGCCAACACCTATCACCACAGCACCCCCAGTGAGTGTTATGGGTCAAAATGTTTGGCAACATGCAGACAACAAATCATGGATAGTAGGCTCCTTCGATGGTCTGTTCTACTGGGATCGTAAGAATAACGTCGTACTTTACTACAATGATGCTATGGTCTCTACTCCCGGTATACCGGGTACAGCTCCAGACGAACAGACAATCTCTGGCTATAGTTCTGATTTCACAAACAAGGAATGTATAGCAACCTATTTCCAAGGTTCATCCTTCGCAAAACAGCCAGAAGAATTGAAAGATAAACCCATGTCGCTTTGGAGTCTTGCTTTAGAGGTACACACAGGTAGAATCTATGCCGGTGCATTAGGTTCCTTCCTCTTCATTTTCGTCATCGGCATCCTCATCATCTTCACTCTTGTGTCTGGTAAAAAGGCATAGGGTTGGAATTTATTCGTAGTAACTTGGAGTGTACTGGAGAGTTTTAGTATTTGCCATATTCATGTATTGCAAATAGTCTTCAGCACTCTTATGAATTAATTTACAAATTACATCATTTTAAATAATGCTGTAACGTACATGTAATTTCCCTATACAATGCTTTTAGACTCTACCACAAACATGGTATTTTTTCAGATAAATAGGTCTTTTGAAGCATTATTTGAAATAAATACAATATAATTCTTTGTGGTTTGAAGATAAATATATATCTTTGCCGACAAATCCAAATAATAGGGATAAAATAGATTAAAGAAATAGGATAAAACTAAACTTAATCTATAAATTGCGGGATAATTCCACAAGCACAAAGTATAAAATCAAGACATAAAGTCAATAAAAAACAGATTATGAATAAAGTAAAATTATTGTTAGATTTCGTTCTTAATACCGCAGCATCGCTGAAGGGTACAGGTATTCATTTGATACGTATAGCCATCTTTATCATCTTCGTATGGATTGGTGGTTTGAAGTTCTGGAACTATGAGGCAGAGGGTATTGTACCTTTCGTTGCTAACAGTCCGTTTATGAGTTTCTTCTATACAAAGCAAGCACCTGAATATAAGGATTATAAACTCAAAGAGGGTGAGTTTGATAAGGTTAAGCATGAGTGGCATGAGGCAAACAACACTTATACATTCTCACACGGCTTGGGTATTGCAATCATGTCATTTGGTATCTTGACATTATTGGGTATTTGGTTCCCAAAGGTTGGTTTTGTAGGCTCTGGACTGGTCATTATCATGACATTTGGAACACTATCCTTCCTTGTCACGACACCTGAAGTTTGGGTTCCAGACTTAGGTAGTGGTGAACATGGATTCCCGCTACTAACTGGTGCAGGTCGACTTGTCATCAAGGACGTATGTATTTTAGCAGGGGCTGTTGTTGTATTAGCAGACTGTGCACAGCGAATCTTGAAAAATAATAAGAGATAAACGATTATAAAAAAGGGGATGTTACAGTACATTCCCTTTTCTTTTATATAAATACAAAGAAGAACACAGCCTTTAATCATCTGAAAGATACATATTCATTATAGTGCTTTAATCCAAATCAATCGTTGATATTACAAGACTATTCAGCCTCAACACCATTGGTGTTTACCCTTAGCACATTATGTGCGGACCGTTAACACGATATGTGCGGAGCATCAATACGTTGGTTGGAGATGGTAAGAGAAGGAGGCATTATGCTCATTATAAGACACGAAAAGGCGTTAATAAAAAGCTCTTCCGAAAGCACGAAAGATTATTAAGCAAGCAAACGCTATGATAAAACACACTGAGAAACACATCGGAAGCATAACTTTTCCATAAAGTAAATAAGATATTCTGTTACAATCTCAGAGTATTTCGTTATCTTTGCAGATAAAGTAGAATCTAATGACTACAAGATATAACATAGGGATAAAGAAGCATTTTCTTAGTAGCTGCCTTTGCCTGATACTACTATTTATCATCTCAAGCTGCAAGGAAACAACTACTTCACGGTCGTTATCAGAGCAGGAATTTCACTATGATGACCGCTTGTCAACACTGGCTATAGATAAAAAAGGATACTGGATTGGCGGTGAGACGGGTGTTATATGGCATGTTGACGGACAAAACAGAAAGCGTTTTTACACTGGACTTGACCGCATTTATGACATTGAACGCGCCCCCAACCAGACTAATCAGATATGGATAGCATCACGTAATGCCGGTTTACAGTTATGGAACATAGCTGCCGACACGCTTGTCCACAAGACGACCTTTGAGATTCCAAGCAAAGGTAACCGATACTCTCCATATAATATTGATATAGCAGACGGTACACTCTTTGTTGCCACTTCTCAAGGACTTTTCTCTATGCCGCTTAATCAACAGCAGCAAGGATTAAAGCCCCTTTACCCTATTCATAAAGAAAAGGCAGGTCAGTACTATGAACCTTTCTTAGTAAATAATCTCTGTCATGTTGGGAATAAGTGGCTTTTTGCAGCAACACAAGCTGGTGTTATAAGCATAAACCTCCGAACAAAAAAGACAGAACTGCGTCATAAAACGGAGAATATACGTAGTGTTGCTATTTATGATGGCAAACTTTATATCTTATCTGATAATCAGCTGACGATTGAAGGCTTCAATGGAGCTAATAGTAAGACCTTTTCGCTTCCTCAATCGGTTCTATCCTTTTATAAAGCAAGTTCAACTTACTATTTTATTACTTCATCCAGCATTCTGTTATCAGACAACTTAAAGCGTTTTGTTACTATTCCATTACGTAACAATATTCCAGACAATCCGCATCAGATATCCATTGCAGACGATGGCAATGGCTTTTCTGTGCTACTGACAAAGAATGCAGTATGGCGTATTCCACACCATCTCGGCTTCTTTAACGCTAATCCTCCGGTCCTTGCTGCATGTCTTTCGGACAAATCCCTTATCTATGTTAATAATCAACATGAGCTATTCTGCCAGAAAGCAGGTGAACAGATAGCAACGAAGATATACGACTTTGAAAATGATGAGTTGCCAAAGGAGATGTATGCCAATGGTGAGGACATTTATTACTATAATGCTAATAATCAGCTATTCAGACTGAATCTTGGTAATCATTACCTGATTAATCAGCTCTTTAATCGTCCACAACTGTTGGCGCAAACCAAGACACGTATCACATCTATGGCATTTCTGCCGAGACAAAGCAAGATACTCCTTGGTGTGCAAGACTATCTATTATCCATTGATGCTAAAAACGGTAAGACAGATACGATAAAGGCAATGGATAACAGATATATAACAGCTTTTCATCAAGTGAAAAACGGTGAAGGGATATATATTGCCACACTCAACCATGGTGTATTCTTTGGAAAGCATGGACAGATAAAACAAGTTGCAGGAACACATGATAAAGTATTTATCAGTAGTCTACTGACATACGATGAGCAGAAACCTCATCTCCTATTGCTCACCAATCATCATCTACTGATTCAAGGTTCTGACTCTATTCAGACAGATGGAAGCTGTAGAATGTTCTGTATCAATGACAGTGTTGTCTATACGATACCAGAGACAGGCATCCATAAATATATCATAAAAAAAGGACAACTGATTGATTGTGGTAGTTACTTTGCAGACATCCACTTCAATGCTCAGGCAGGTGTCATCCTTGACAACGCCCTATATATAGGCTCCGATCTCGGCGTTTTGCAGTTAACTCCAGGGAAGGAAGAGGTGGCTAAATGGGTAACCTTTGATAACAAAGTGCCGAGTTTACAACTTATTGGTATCATTCTCTTTACCCTGATCTGCATTCTTGGTATTATCTTCATTAGTTATCGTAGGCATCAGATATTGACTTATCGCCAACTTCAGATGAGCAAAGACGACCTACACCAACGTCTGGAAGCTTTAGAATCCTTAAAAGACAAGCTGACAGAGGTAGAGCGTAATACCCTCGATAGTATTAATAATGAGATTGATAGCATTAATATCAGCTCACAAAGTCTGCGTAATAACAACGAACATTTTGCAAAACTATCAGCACGAATAGCCCGGCTAAACCGTGATGCAGCTCTTCAGATGGTGAAATATCTGAATGACCAAATAGCTCGAATCAAGCAATTTGAGGTCTATGAACGTGACACTATGGTGCATGACTCAGAAGAAGCACGCAATACGGACAATATTGAGGTTATCATTGAACAATGCCGAAGGAATGAAGTATGGCTCAATCATATCCAAGAACTTAAAGAACGACTCAATAAATTCCATCGTTCTACTCAAGACACACTCGTGCTAAAAGGACTGAATGATGGTATGAAAGAGCATCTTCACCATATTCTTAATGAATCAAAACAACATCCTGTGGCAGAAGTTTATTCTGATTTCATTGCTGTTAAGCATCAATACGAGAACATTTTCACACAGGATGGCTTAAAGATTATTCGTAACTATATATCTGATAGTATCAAACAACTAAAAGAGTTTGAAGGTTATGAGATAATGACTAAGGCTCTGTCGGACGAATTGCAATCGATAGAAAACGACATTGACAACCGCGACCGCATAGTACTCCTTCGCTTGTTACAGACGATTGATAATCGTATCAACCAAATAAAACATCTGAAGACACTACAAAAACTGATGCAAGATTATACTGCCGTACACGAGAATGTTGTACAAGAGAATGAGGAAAGACGCATGAAAAAGTTTAACTCAAAGCTCTTTGCTGACATCGACTCTGCTACACGTAACATCACTGACCAAATAGCAGAGGTGTCAGACGAGTTCTTCAAGAGTTTTGCCATGACAGATAAAGAAGTTTGCAAAGAGATATTCCACTTTACTGCAGCCAACAGTCAGCAGGTACGAGTCTTGATTTTGCTCCTTGCAATGCCACGAGTGAAGCGCACACTCTTACCAGGAATGTTAGGTATCTATGGCAACTTAAATCCTGTTGTCAGTCGTCTTTATCATAGTAAGATCGGTGATAACAATGCAATTCTTACTACCTATTGCAAAGAGAATCCATCCAGTATCGTCTATTATATTTTAAAATTATCAGAATAAGAGTAACAACTGATAATCAACATATTAACAATAGTTGCATTCGTTTATTTTATCTAAAAAACGAGATGCAACTATTTTGTTTATAACATTTCTTCTAACTTTGCAGCAACATATTACTATTGTATTTTAATTAAACCATTTTATAAATTTAAAACTCTACCAAAATGACAAAGAAGACCTTAGTTGTTGGTTTGCTGGCAATGTTCTCAGTAACCACTTTCGCACAGACAGCGGCAAAGAAGATTAAAGACGTCCGTACACAACCAGACCTCTATTATCTTCAGGATGGACAGCAAGCAAGTTCACTCGAACTTCTTCCAGCACCTCCACAGCCAGGTAGTATTCAGTTCCTTTATGACGAAGCGCAGTACCAATGGGGTAAGATGCAGCGCAATACTCCTCGTGGTGATCAGGCAGCAGCTGATGCACGTGTAGGTGGTGACGGTGTTCCAAACGCTTTCTCTGAGGCTTTCGGTATTAAAATCAGCAAGGAGACAACTCCAGAGATTTATAAACTTGTTTTGAATATACGTGAAGATGCAGGTGATTTGGCTACACGTAGCGCTAAGGATCACTACATGCGTGTTCGCCCATTTGCTTTCTATAACGAGATGACTTGTAACCCAGAGCAGCAGCAAGAGCTGTCAACTAATGGTTCTTATCCATCAGGTCACACTGCAATCGGCTGGGCTACCGCTCTTGTTCTGTCAGAGATTAACGTTGACCGTCAGAATGAAATCCTTGAGCGTGGCTATCAAATGGGGCAGAGCCGTGTAATCTGTGGTTACCACTGGCAGAGCGATGTAGATGCTGCCCGTATCATTAGTGCAGCCGTTGTAGCACGTCTCCATGCAGAACCAGCTTTCCAAGAGCAGTTGGCAAAGGCAAAGAAAGAGTTTGCTAAGCTGAAGAAGGAAGGCAAGATTGCTAAGAGTACATTTAAGACAGCAAACTAAGTCTTACGAAATATAAGGTGTCATAGGAGTTAAGCCAGTAGGTTTACATTAACTTTTTAGTTGATGGCTTAACTCCTCTTTGACTCTTTCTTATAGCTCTAACTCTTAGTTAAAAACCTAATTTATAGAAGATTGATAATAAAAATACCTTTATGAAAAGAATTATTCTTATTACTACCTGTGCATTGATGACTTGTGCAAGTGCCTTTGCTCAGGAAGAAGAAGAACCAAAGTTGGTAATAAAACCAACAGGTCGTATCCTTATGGATGCAGGTGTTATGCACTCAACAGATGAGACACTTGATAACCAGCTCAATGATGGTGTTGCTATTCCAGACGTACGTATGGGCGTAAGTGCCACATATGGTAAGTGGAAAGCAAAGGTTGACGTTGGTTATGCACGTCAAAGTCTTTCATTAAAAGACATTAGTCTCGATTATAATTTCAACAAAGAGAACTTGATTCGTATGGGTTACTTCGTACACCAGTTTGGTTTACAGAGTGGTACATCATCAAGTTTCAAGATTTCAATGGAAGAGCCATTGGCTAACCAGGCATTCTTCAACAGCCGTCTGATTGGTGCGATGTATGTTCATGCTGGCGAGAAGTTCCATGCTACTGCATCAGTATTTGCTGAGAATGACGCGATGAAGATGACAACCGACAAGCTCGGCAACGAGGCATGGGGTGCAATGACACGATTGGTATGGCGCCCATTGACTGAGCGTGGTAAGATTTTCCACATCGGTATCAGTGGTGCATATGAGTCTCCACGTTACAACAAGACAGCTGCTCTCAGCCATAAGTCATACACCTTGAGAGCTCCTTTCCCAACACGTATTGCAAATGTTGCAGCACAGGAGGCTACCATCTCAGACGCTAAAGCACTGTGGAAGTTCTCTCCAGAAATGAACTTTGCTATTGGCAACTTCGGTTTCGAGGCACAATACTTCTACGTAGGCATCAAGCGCGACAACGCTATGCCAAACTATAACGCATGGGGTGCATATAGCAATGTACGCTACTTACTCAAGGGTCAGGGCTATACTTATACCAAGGCTGATGCGGGTATTGCTACTCCAGACCCAGGTTCTTTGGAGCTTGTTGCAGCTTACAACTACTCTACCTTGACTGATAAGGATGCCAATATCTTTGGTGGTAAGGTAAACGATTGGTCATTGACCTTCAACTACTACCTTAATAAGTATATGATTTGGCGTGTTCGTGGTTCTATCACTCGCGCAACAGATAACGCTGCATTCAACAACAACACATTCTCTATTCTTGAGACACGTTTGCAGATTAAATTCTAACATTAATTCAGAATTTATAATTCACAATTCATAATTATGATTGGTTTTAATTCATAATCCATAATTCATAATGCATAATTATGATTACTTCAGATGCTTATGATAAGGATATTATCATTAACCATAGATAAATCACCTATCTTTATAGCAAACAATGGTAATCATAATTATGAATTTTGAATTCTGAATTCTGAATTCTGAATTATAAATTATAAATTTTAAAAGCCCTACTACAATGAGAAAACTTAATTCACTCTTACTCCTTTTAATACTGACAATCCTTTGTCCAGCATTAGCACAGGCACAGCTTCAGCGTTCTGAGGCGTTCAAAGGAAAATACAAACTTAAGGAAGTTGTTATTCTCTCTCGTCATAACATCCGCTCACCACTATCAACCAATGGTTCTGCACTGAGCAAGATGACTCCACACGAGTGGACAAATTGGTCATCTGCAGCCAGCGAACTGACACTCAGAGGTGGTGTACTTGAAACCGAGATGGGACAGTTCTTCCGCAAATGGACTATCGAAACGGGATTGTTTAAGGATAACTATGTCCCAACAATTGACGAAGTAAATGTCTATGCCAACTCTATGCAGCGTTGTATCGCTACTGCACAATACTTCTCTGGTGGCTTCATGCCAGTGGCTAACCTACGTGTGAACCACCGCTATGTACCATCTAAGATGGACCCAATCTTCTTCCCTCGTCTTACAAAGAGCACTGAGGCTTTCCGCACTGAGGCTATGAAGCAAATCAATGCTATGGGTGGTAAGGAAGGACTTGTTGGTATCAACAAAAGTCTAAAGGAGAGCTACGACCTCATTGCTAAGGTCTTAGACATGAAGCAAAGTGAGTATTATAAGAAAGGAGAAATAAAAGACTTCGTTAATAACGATACACAAATTACGCTTGAACTCAACCAAGAGCCAGGAATGAAGGGTTCGTTGAAGAATGCTAACTCTGCTTCTGACGCCTTTATCCTCCAGTATTATGAGGAGCCAGATGGCATGAAAGCTGCCTTTGGTCATAAACTCACAACTGAGGATTGGACTAAGATTGCTAAGGTAAAAGACGTGTATGGCGACGTACTTTTCACTGCTCCGATCGTTGCTGTTAACGTGGCTCACCCACTTTTGCAGTATATGTACGATGAGTTGAACGACAAAGATCGTAAGTTTACTTTCCTCTGTGGTCACGACTCAAACATTGCAAGTGTTGATGCTGCCCTTGGCGTTGAGGAATATTCACTTCCTAACTCTATCGAGAAGAAGACTCCTATCGGTTCAAAACTTGTCTTAGAGAAGTGGGTCGACGCTGCTGGTAAAGCTTATATAGCCGTAAACCTTGTTTATCAGAGTACAGACCAACTTAAGCAGATGTCCCTACTCGACCTGCAGCATGCTCCACAAGTATTCTCCTTAAAGTTGAAGGGTCTCAATCAGAATACTGACGGTCTTTATACTTTCGAGGATGTCAATGCACGTTTCCTTCAGGCAATTCGCGCATACGATGATATTAAGTAAGTGAACGAGTGGACGAGTAAACAAGTTTACGAGGTGCTTGTGAGATAGATAAAAAAAAGGAAATGAAAATTTAACAAGCAACTTTCCTACTCTTAAACTCGTCTATCAATCAGCTTATAGCTCATCTTCTACTTCGCTATTGTTGCTCCGCACGCCTTGTGCTGTTGGTTAGCACCACTCGTGCGAAGCCTTAGCACCACATGTGCGGAGCCTCAACACCTATCCTATTAAGGACAGAATAATGAAGAAGTGAACAAGTTTACTGTATAAAAAAGACAAAATAACAAAGTAAACAAGTAGATAGGTGAACCAGTTGCTTGTGTAAAAGATAAAAAAAAGACATAATAACAAAGGACGTGAACAAGTTACTTATTAAATTATCACGTTACCTTTGTTACTATGTCTATTACCATGATACACCATCTTTTATTACAAGCAACTGGTTAACTTGTCTACTCCTTCACTTGTCTTCTCGCCTACCATATCTATACATCGTATACCCATCAGTTCCTTTCCCATCCCCGACATATCTAAAAGAAGAGGGAAAGGCACCCTTGACAATAAGCTCTGTAGCATACTCATAACCATAGCTGTCAGCATCAACGCATATTGCATGCAAAGGATAATAAACATTCTTCTTATCCTTAGCATAATTCTCCATCCCATTGGTAGTTTCTTTATTCACATAGAAGGTCGCTATATCGACATCTTCCATAGGCTTAACATACTTGATAAGGACGGCAGAATCACCTAAGGCGGCATAGATTTTGTCATTATGCCGCCAATAAAAACCTATACGTTCATTCTCTTCCAGTTGCTTCCAATGTCCTCTTTCCTTATAATCATCATAAGGTTTGCAGGCTACAAGAAGCAATAGAATGATAAAGATATACCCTATTTTCATTCCCTTATAAACCTTTTGCGTCTTACAGTTCATCTTTTATTACAAGCAACTGGTAAACTTGTCTACTTGTTCACTTGTTTACTAACCAAGATACTCATCGTCACGAACGAGTATTTTTTCAATCTTACCAACATACATCGTATGAAGGTCGCCATTAGGATAAGCCTGTTCAAAAATCTCCTTATCAATAAAACAGCTTTCCTTTAGGTCTGCAGCATACTCTTTCTTACAAACAAGAACTAACTTAGCCTCCTTAAAATAAACACTATTATCAGCAAAAACCTTTGTCAATCCAGCCTTCTCTATCTTATTCTCATCACGTCCTGAAACAGAACCAAGATAAGCCATTTGCTTCTTAAAAGAGGCATCCATCACGCAAAGCGTAAAGTAATCTTCCTTGTCTACAAAGGTCTTTGTATAGCGACTGGCACGTATATAGGCAACAACTGTTGGGTCGTTATGGCCCCACATACAGCCAATATGTCCCCAACTAATTGTCATCGTGTTACACCCATCCTGCTCATTACCAGCAGATAACAACATCCATTCCTTTCCTAAAAGGTTGAACGGATTAAACTTTAAATCCTTGTAACTAACTTCTTTCATCCTAAATCATCTTTAGATATACACTTTAAACATTTATCAAATACAAAAGTAATATTTTTATCCGTTCCAACAAAGCACACAAGTGAAAAGATGACAAAGGAACGAGTTACATGTAAAGAAGACAAAGTAACATAAGAACACTTTTTGTTGCATACAAATTAAGAAGTGGATAAGTTACTTGTTATGTTATTACTCCTCCTCGTTCCTGTGTTACTATGTCTTTCTCTGAGCAAACTGTTCTCTTATCAAACTACTATGTTACCCTGTCTTTCTCACAAGTAACTCGTTCACTCGTCTACTTGTTCACTCGTCTACTCCTACAATATCTGTAGTTTTTCCAACATAATATTTGTCAGTTTTACACAAAATTCGTACCTTTGCAGTGATATTCTATCAATCATTCGCTTTAATTCGGGTGATTTGTTATGATTAGTGGAAATATATTTAGTATAAATTGATAAAAAGGTAGACAACAGTGGATTCAGTATATAACAAATTAATAGCATTAGGTATTCGCCCATCTATACAGCGTGTAGCAATCATGAAGTATCTCGCTACTCACCACACCCACCCTACAGTGGAGGAGGTTTTCCTTGCATTGAAGAAACAACTTCCAACGGTGAGCCGTACAACTGTTTATAACACATTGAGAATGTTGTCAGAGCACGGAGCAGCATCAATGATTACCATTGATGATCATCGCGTATGCTACGATGGCGTTACCGAGCCACATGCACACTTCTTCTGCAAGCGTTGTGAGAAGGTTTATGACTTTGAGGCAATGGAAATGCCACGCTATACTGGCGAAATTGGCAAGGGTTTTAGAATTGATGACACACAGCTTTACTATAAAGGGATCTGTCCTCACTGCCTTGAGACAATGAACGAGAAAGAGGAACTGAACTAAAGTCCCCGTCTCAAAATACACTAAGCGTGGTGTAACCAATGGTAAAACCATGAATAAGGTTGGTAAGTGGAGCTGAGTTATAGAAGAAATGACAGGGCTATCCATACCCATTTGTAATACAAAAACATTATAAAAAGACATTAATCATAAAGATTTATCAACGTTACTTGTGACTATAGCTACAAAGAAAAGAGAGCCTAAAACAAGGCATTATTAGCAAGTTTCACCACAAGTTCAACGGAGATAAATAAAGAAAAATAAACTGTGACTTTATTATAGTTCTCAGTAAAGTTAATGCGGATGCACGATTGTGCATCCGTTATTTGTTTCAAGAGGTCTCAACTGACAACGAAAGAAGCTGAAAAAACTATACAAAATTCATCTCTAAAGCACACCTTTTTACTCAAAAAAGAGTCATTCGCTTGCAGTTGTAACTATCACTAAATCAAATAGTTCCAAAACAGTGTAATAAGAGGTGCTTAATAAGACTTCAAAAGGGCGTTAGTAAGAGGCTTAAAGGGCATCTTTTAGAAGCCAAAAGGGCGTTAATAAGACTCCAATTAAGCATCAACAAAAATCGAAGATGTGATTTTTTCCTTACAATCCAAGAATCTTATATGAGGAAAAGAAAATACTCTACTCCGTCCTTCCTAACTGATTTGTCTTAAATTTAGCAGTAAGAGCAAAAGAAAAGAGGCAATATCAAAATAAACTTGATATCGCCTCTTACCTTCTCAGTGGTTAAAAGCAACAGCACACTAAAGAGATTATCTTAACAGACACCTTTCTATGCTGTCGTATCACTTAACTATTAGTCATCCCACACGTTAGACTGGAACACTTCCCAAAGTGGAATTTCTGGCTTAGCACCTACCTCGTCATCCTCTGGATTACCATCAATAGGCTTAAAGATTTCACCATCACTACCACTGGTATTATCAATCTTAGAGAAAGGACTCAGCATGATTTCATCTGCTAATACAGAACTCTCTATAGTAGTAGGCTTTATATATTCTTTTTTCATGACCTTAATTACTTAACGAATACCTTTTTGTTATTTACAATATAAACACCAGCTGGCAAAGTGTTCAATTGAGAATCATTCTCAGCCACTTTCTGTCCTTGGAGGTTGTATACAGGAGTCTTAACAGCGTTACGATCTGCAGCAACTCCAATACCTTCAATACCAGTCACGGTTCTTGTTACATCCTCATCATCAACAAAGATAGAGAGAGCCTTTGCAGGAGCACTGCCATTAACTTCTATCCAGCTTCTGAAGCCCTTAACATCAAGAGCTTTGTTTGTGTAATACCACTTTCCGTCTTTTGCACCAATTACATAAGACTGAGCTGGAATAAAGCCAGTTTTACTAACAAATGAGCCACAGAACTGAACAGTTCCATTCACTGTAGATGAAGCCTTTGGTGCCTCCTTGAATGTCTCAGAAGGAGTGAGATTAACAGGTACTACGTTATTGATTGTATAATAAGGTGCCTGAACTGTCAATGAACCATGAGGCTGCAAATTCTTTGTGTACGAACCTGTTGTAACATTGGCAGCACGTGTAGTCTTCATGATGTAAAGCGTATTCGCCTTCAAAACAACATCATTATCATTAGAGAGATCTACTGACTTAAACTTGAGACGTAACTTCATATTACTATCCTGACCAACGAAAGTAGACAACTTAGCCTGATCACCGAAAGCAGTCTTAAATTGAGCAGCAGTAAGATTTACAGGAAGCGTTATAGATGCCCACTGCCCTGGAGTAAGCTTACGCTTAAGAATAAGTGTGTAAGCATTTGTTGTAAGCAATCCCTGCTGATTAAGATATCCAAGAGAAGTCTGATCCTCATCCAAAATCATATCATTATCACCACAATACTTCAACTGGAAGTTGTCGAAAACAGTCCAGTCAAGTGGCTTATAAGAATCCTCAACCTTAATACCAACATTTAACTTAGCACCATCAGCTGGTACATAAACAAGGATAGAATTATTATACTTACCCTCTTCAAAAAGCTTAGCTGCCTTTACATATGGACTTTCTGTTCCAGCAATAGCATCAGCTTTTTTATAGATCTTTGTCAAGTCAGTTTGGTCATATGTAAATTCATTACCAAAAACATTTAACATAGCAGAAACATTTGAACGACCATCTGTTATGCCATCAACATTAGCAAACAGACTTGCTTTCATACCGCTTCCTGTACCAGGGCTAAAGAAACCATCACATGAAACCTTATACCAACCCTTCTTAAGAGTAGTTACTTTCTGACTGACAGTACCATTTGCATTCGTATTATTACCAAGATTTCTTATAGAAGCATTCCAGTAGCTACCATAAACTCTTGTATACGTGTCTGGCCAATCATTAAGTTGACCCACACCAACATAATAGGTATTTGGAGCCTTCACATTAAAAGCATAAATGTTATTATGAGAATTATCCTCTTCTTCTGCTGACAAGAAACCTGTTACCGTCCAGTTAGTAATACCACTATGACTTCTAACAAAGTCAGGATCAGACATCAAGAAGGTTGCATCAGCTGGCGCCTCAGCAGAAGCAAACTGACCTCTAAAAGCTTCTTTCAAGTCTTTAAGTGTTACAAGTTTCCACTCGCCATTTTTATTACCACCAGTCGAAGGATCTGTTGTAGGATAGTCATACAAAATACGATTAGAGCTTGAAGCACCAGACTTTACTACAAGATAACGCTTACCCTTTACAATTTCAGGCTGTACATAGCCAGTTGGAACAGTACTATTATCACAGCAAAGAGTATAAGTCTTATTTGTTGCACTATAAGTACTTGCCTTTTTGATAATCCAGTTTACATTCGCATTAGCTTTTACACTCCCATTAGCAATATTACGATCACAGAAGATACGATCCCAACTTGGCTGCTTGTCATCAGTTTGTTCATCAGATTTAACATAAGGGAAACCCAAATAGTTTCCATCTGTAGTTGTCAACGCACCCTGAATAGTATAGGTATCAGTTCCTACACTTTTCAACTCCACCGACAAACCTACATTGTAAGCATTAATAGCGGTACCCCAAACATCACCTACGTTCAAATACTTACCAGTACCAACATTGTACAAATAAACTTTGTTCATGTCTGGATTTGAATTCCCAATGACCGTTGAGATATCATTACCTTTCCAATGGAAATTAGCATCCTGACCTTGTGCCTTTACATTTATAGAAATGGAAGACAACAGAACTGTCAGAACAAGCATTAAAAACACTCCTGATTTTCTACTCATAATATAAGTTTCGTTTATAATAAGTTAATATTTAGATATATATTTGTTATTCGTTCTTTTAGTTCGTGTCAAAGAGAAACTTGTATCATTCTATCAAATAGTCCAATAACAAACAGGTGATTAAAGAAAACAAATCCTTATATAATTCCTTTATATCCAGTATATTTTTCTATCAAACAGAAGATATATGCTTCATTTGATATATAATTACACCCTTAACTCTCTTTGTTGGGTGCAAAGATAACAATTAATATCATAATATTGAAACTTTTTCCAATATTTTTATTAAAACCTATTAAGAACTATGACAAAAGCCATAATTGTCCATAAAACATATATGCAAACAGCACGCATACTTATCTACTATATTATAATAATGTACTACACATTAATATAAAATTAGAGTTTGTTGACCTTATAAGAAATTATCCTTACGATATGAGATATAATGCCATAAGAAACATACCAACTAATAATACTTTGCATGAAAGAAAGTGCATTGTCTTTCATATAATAAAAAGTTTGGTAGTTTCAGTTGTTATTTGTATCTTTGCAGGTATTTAGAAAATAAGCAAAACAATTAGATAGTATGGCAAAGAAATTCGCCGAGCACAAGGGACTTGACCTTGTTAGCACAAATCAGGAAGTATTGAAAGAGTGGGAGAAGAAAGATATCTTCCACAAGAGTATTGATGAACGTGAGGGCGACCCACAGTTCATCTTCTTCGAGGGACCTCCATCAGCTAATGGACATCCTGGTATTCACCACGTATTGGCACGTGCAATTAAGGATACTTTCAACCGCTACAAGACTATGCAAGGTTTCCAAGTGCATCGCAAGGCGGGTTGGGATACCCATGGATTGCCTGTAGAGTTGGGCGTAGAAAAAGAGTTGGGTATCACGAAGAAAGATATCGACAACCACGCATCCGACAAATATATCTCAACAGAGGAATACAACCATAAGTGTCGTGAGAATGTAATGAAATTTACTGCTGAGTGGAAGCAGTTGACAGAGGAGATGGGCTATTTCGTTGATATGGAGCATCCATACATTACTTACGATAACAAATATATTGAGACATTGTGGTGGCTTCTCAAGCAACTCTATAACAAGGGCTTGCTGTATAAGGGCTATACCATTCAGCCTTATTCACCAGGTGCAGGTACAGGCTTGTCAAGTCATGAGTTGAACCAGCCTGGTTGCTATCGTGATGTAAAGGATACTACCGCCACAGCACAGTTTGCTATCCCTACAGAGGACTGGAAAGCATTGGCTGAAAAGGCTAATTTACCAAAGGAGACATGGGGTAAGCCTTGCTTTGTTGCATGGACAACAACACCTTGGACATTGCCTTCAAACGTTGCACTTTGTGTTGGTCCAAAGATTGAATACGTTATTGTTGAGACCTATAACCCATACGATGCCGAGAAGTTGACACTCGTTATGGCTGCAAGTCGTGTAGCTGCCTATCTGAAGTCAGAAGGTGAGATTACCGATGGTGGCGAATTACCAGCCTATGATCGTGGAGACAAGTACGTTCCTTATCGTATCGTAGGTCGTGTGATGGGTACAGAACTTGAAGGTCTGCACTATCAGCAGTTGATGCCTTGGGTAAAGCCTGTTGAGCAGACAGGTGACTTTGCACCAAAGTTTGTGAACGACTATGCTGCAGCTCACCCAGAGAAGGTGTTTGCAAGCGAAGATGGTCGTGATAAGTTTGTAGAGATGGAGAGCGAGGCTTTCCGTATCATCCTTGGCGATTACGTCACTACAGATGATGGTACAGGTATTGTACACATTGCTCCTACCTTCGGTGCGGACGATGCTAAGGTGGCAAAGGATGCTAACATCCCTGCCCTCTATCTGATTTCAAAGAAGGGACAGACTCGTCCAATGGTTGACCTGCAGGGTAAATACTATACAATCGAAGAGTTAGATCAGAACTTCGTTAAGGCTTGTGTTGATGAGAAAGCATATGGTCACCACGCAGGCGACTATGTAAAGAACTCTTACGATCCACACTTCAACCCTGATGGCGTATGGGATAAGAAGGCTTCAGAGAAGGAAGAAGACCTGAACATCATTATCTGTATGGAAATGAAGCAGGAAGGTACAGCCTTCAATATTCAGAAGCACGTACACAACTATCCTCACTGCTGGCGTACAGACAAGCCAATCCTCTACTACCCTCTCGACAGCTGGTTCATCAAGGACACTGCTAAGAAGGAACGCATGGTAGAGTTGAACAAGACTATCCGTTGGCAACCAGAATCAACTGGTACTGGTCGATTCGGCAACTGGCTTGAGAACTTGAATGACTGGAACCTCAGCCGTTCACGTTTCTGGGGAACCCCATTGCCTATCTGGCGTGATGAAAACCGTGGCGAGAAGTGTATTGGTTCTGTTGAGGAGCTTTACAACGAGATTGAGAAGTCTGTTGCTGCGGGTATCATGGAGAAGAACCCACTGAAAGAGGCGGGCTTTGTTGTTGGTGATTTCAGCCAAGAGAACTATGATAAAATTGATCTTCACCGTCCATACGTTGACGATATCGTCCTCGTAAATGATGAAGGAAAGCCAATGCATCGTGAATCAGACCTCATTGACGTTTGGTTCGATAGTGGTTCTATGCCATATGCGCAGCTCCATTATCCATTTGAGGGTGAGATTAATGCTGAAGGCTTGAAGGCTACGGGTAAGACTGAGGCTGAATATCGTGACCAGTTGGTACACTCATGCTATGAGGGTATAGCTGTTCCACCAGCATTCTTCCCTGCAGACTTCATTAACGAGGGTGTTGACCAGACTCGTGGTTGGTTCTTCACACTCCATGCAATAGCAACAATGGTGTTTGACTCTGTTGCCTTTAAGAACGTGATTTCAACAGGTCTTGTACTCGATGCAAAGGGTAACAAGATGAGTAAGCACGTGGGTAATGTTACCAACCCATTTGAGATGATGAATAAGTATGGTGCTGACCCTGTACGTTTCTATATGATGACGAACAGCGAACCATGGGATAACTTGAAGTTCGACCCAGAAGGTGTTGACGAGTGTCGCCGTAAGTTCTTCGGTACCTTATATAATACGTATAGCTTCTTTGCTCTCTATGCAAATGTTGATGGCTACGATGCTACGACATGTGAGGCGGTGAAAGCTGATGCACCAGAGATTGACCGTTGGATTATCTCTAAACTTAACTCACTCATCAAGGGTGTGACTGCTGAGTTAGAGGATTTCGACCCAACACGTGCAGGTCGCCTTATCGACTCATTTGTGAACAACGACCTTAGTAACTGGTACGTTCGCTTGAACCGTAAACGTTTCTGGGGTAAGGAAATGAGTGCTGACAAGAAGAGTGCATACGACACATTGTACACTTGTTTGATGACTGTTGCACGCCTGTTGGCTCCATTTGCTCCATTCTATGCTGACCAACTCTATTCAGACTTAGGTGGTAACTCGGAAAGCATCCACTTGGATCGCTGGCCAGTAGCAGACGAATCTGTTATTGATGCTGACCTTGAGGCACGTATGGATATGGCACAGCGCATTACCTCTATGGTTCTTGCTTTGCGTCGTAAGGTGAACATCAAGGTACGCCAGCCATTGGCACAGATTATGGTTCCTGCTATCGACGCAACTCAGAAGAAACACATCGAAGCTGTAGCAGACCTTATCAAGCACGAGGTGAACGTTAAAGACCTTACTTTCGTTGAGGGTCAGGGCATCCTTGTTAAGAAAGTGAAGTGTAACTTCCGCGTCATGGGTAAGAAGTTTGGTAAGCTGATGAAGCAGGTAGCAGCCCATATGGATGCTCTTTCACAGGAAGAGATTGCTACATTGGAAGCTGCAGGCGAATTCAACTTCGAGTTAGAAGGTCAGCCAATCAAGGTAGAGGCTGCAGATGTAGAAATCATCTCAGAAGATATCCCAGGCTGGTTGGTAAGCAACGAGGGTAACTTGACCGTTGCACTTGAAGTTGAACTGACAGAAGAACTCCGTCGTGAGGGTATGGCACGTGAGTTAATCAACCGTATCCAGAAGCTCCGTAAGGAGACTGGTCTTGAGATTACCGACCGCATCTCTGTCATTATTGAGCCACAAGCAGAGGCTGCAGCAGCTGTAGAGTCATTCGGCGAACTGATTAAAGCACAGGTTCTCGCTAATGACATTACACTTGCAGAGAACAATGGAGCTGATGTTGAGTTTGATGAATTCAACCTCCATATAGAAATCAAAAAGAGCTAAATGAAATAGTCGGGGTGTACGAGTCGTACATCTATAAGCTAAGAACAATAGTGGACGTGTCTCGTACACGTCCCTATTATCAGGCTTTCGACAACCTCAAAATATTACAGATTACTTTCACAACCTAATTCAATTCTTTACTTTATGGAAACTAAGAAGCGTTATACCGATGAGGAACTCGAGGAGTTCCGCACGATAGTAAATGACAAGTTGGCAATAGCCAAGTCTGACTACGACGAGACGATGAAGATTCTGATGAACAAGAATACAAACGACGTTAATGACACATCACCAACCTATAAAGCGTTGGAAGAAGGCAGTTCAAACCAAACTAAGGAAGAACTGGTACAGATGGCACAACGTCAGCAGAAGTTTATCCAAGCCCTCCAGGCTGCACTTATCAGAATCAACAATAAGACTTACGGCATTGACCGTATCACTGGAGAGCTTATTCCAAAGGAAAGACTGCGCATAGTACCACATGCAACACTGAGCGTAGCATCCAAGATGGCAAATAAAAATCACTAATGAGTAAACAGAAAAAACAAAGCTTGATAGCCACCTTGCTAATTATTCTATTGATTGTGATAGACCAAATTATCAAGGTTGTTGTCAAGCTTAATATGAATTTAGGCGAATCTATCCATATCTTCGATTGGTTCCAGATACAATTTATCGAGAACAATGGTATGGCATGGGGTATGGAATTAGGAAGCAAACTCTTCCTTAGTATCTTCCGTATCGTTGCCATTGGCTTCCTTATTTGGTACATTTCTAATCGTATCAAACACGGAGCAAGAATGGCTTATATCGTTGTCTTGTCTATGATAACTGCAGGTGCTGCGGGTAATATCTTCGATTCCCTCTTCTATGGTCAACTCTTTACTGCCTCTACACCCTATTACATAGAAGGAGCCACACCAGCTACCCTCGTTTCATGGGGAGAAGGCTACGCGCCTGTACTGATGGGTAAGGTGGTAGATATGTTCTATTTCCCACTCTTCCACGGCACATTCCCAGACTGGTTCCCACTCTGGGGTGGTGAGTCATTCACCTTCTTCTCACCAATATTCAACTTTGCAGACTCCTGCATCTCTGTAGGTGTCATTACGATTATCCTTGCTTTTCGAAAGGATTTCAACGGTTGGGTACCAGCTAAGGACAAGAAGGTTGCTGATAAAGAAAACATTACTGATAATCAGTAGATAGATAATGAGAAGTAAATATCTGGTTCGTTCCTTCGCCACTCTTTGTTGGTTACTGCTTGCATTCTTCGTTGTAAGCTGTAAACCTTCTATCCCTTCTGAGTATATCCAACCTTCAGAGATGGAGGATATGCTCTACGATTACCACCTCTCCATGGCAATAGCCAATCGTGAAGGCTATACAGATGTCAGACAACAAGCTTTTAAACTCGCTGTGATGAAGAAGTATGACGTATCAGAAGAGAAGTTCGATAAGTCTCTTCAATACTACATGCGACATACCGAGAAGCTACATGACATCTATGTTGAACTCAGCAAACGACTGGAAAACGAGGCACGTGCGCAAGGTGCATCAGAGAGTGAGTTGTCTCAGTATGGTGATATTACTTCAAAGGGAGATACTACCGATATCTGGCGTGGTAACCGTACATTAATACTTTCTCCATATCCTCCAGTAGACCGTGAGTCCTTTGAAATCAAAGCAGACACAGCCTTCCACAAGGGCGACCGACTCCTCCTGAGTTTCGATTCACAGTTTATCATTCAAGATGGTATGCGTGATGCGATTATCATGATGGCTGTTACTTATTCAAATGATAGTATCGTCACACAATACCAGCATATTACGTCAGACTCCCACAATACGATGACGATTGATGCTGGGGATTCTTTGCGCATCAAGAACATTCGTGGCTACTTCCTAATGTTGAAGGGACAACAGCCTACGACTACTTTCAAGATGCTTATCCTCAATAATATCCATCTTGTACGTATGCATGTTCGAAAACAGGAGACAACACAACCAACTGATTCTTTGAAAGAGTCCGACCCAATCAGAACGATTGGTGGTGAACCTGTCAGTCCTCCAACAGACCCTAATCAGCCTGCAGGACCACCGACAAGAACACCTGCTGACGCAATGAAGGAACGAGGAATACCTACCAAGCCCGATAAGTTATGACCGACAGGAAAAAGTCGATAAGACGTATCGGTGCCAACATCATTGAAACAGCGATGGGCGTTATAGAACAAGGAATTGTCGTTATTGAAGACGGCATTGTTCTCAAGTCCTATCCATTCACAGAGGAAGAACCAATGACGGAATGGACAACAGGTACTATCACCATACGCCTCGACAATGATGGTAAGCCCAGAGCCTACAAAGACAAGCAATTACTGAAATGATTCTGTAGTCTTCCCACGAAAAAGACAGCAGACACACCTATAAAAAGAAAGAATCTGATAGCCAATGAGCTTGTTATTAAATATTTTATTATCCATACTCCCTTTCGGTTCACCAGTTCACGTTCCAGTGCAATTGGCGGGCAACTTTGGAGAGCCTCGACCTAACCACTTCCACGGAGGTATTGATATCAAAACCGAACGTGAAGTAAATCTTGGCGTCTATTCTATTGCTGATGGCTATATTTCTGGCGCTATCGTTGAGAAATATGGCTATGGACGAGCTATCTTGGTCACTCACCCCAATGGATATACCAGTTGTTATGTCCATCTCAATCGCTTCACTCCACAGATTGAAGCTGCCGTTCGTAAATGGCAATACCAGCATCAACAGTTTGCTTGCGACGTTAAATTCCGACCAGGAGAGTTCCCTGTAAAGAAAGGACAGTTCATCGCTCTTAGCGGTAATACAGGTTCATCACAAGGTCCACACATCCACTTAGAGATGCATAAGACTACAAATGGCAACCTCTACGACCCACTCAATTTCTTAAAGGCTATCGTTAAAGACAAGACCGCCCCTGCTGTTTATTCATTTAAGTCCTATCCTCAACCGGGAGAAGGAGTATTCCAACACAGTTCAGACTCCCGTATCTTCACATTTGACAAAGGACATTTCCAAGCATGGGGAAAGGTGGGCTTTGGTGTAAGAGCCAGTGATCACATGGACTCTGTATATAATAATTTTGGAGTAAGATACACACAGTTGTATTGTGATGGTAAATTGGTTTTTTCCTCTGATGTGAACAATATTCCTACAAGTTGTCACAGAATGGTTAATTCGTGGGGTGATTACGACCACTTCCTTTCTACAAAGATTTGGTTTATGAAGTCTTACATCGAACCTGGTAATACTCTTCCTATCTTACATGCAGGAGCTAACAGGGGTATTATCAACTTCAATCAGCAACGCGACTACCACCTTCGTTACGTCATAAAAGACGTCTTTGGCAATCAAACAATAAAGGATTTCACTGTGAGGGGTGAGCCAGAAGCTATTCCAAAAGTTCATCTTCCAGATGGTGTAAGTCCACTCTATTATGCCAAAGATAATAATTTTGAGGCTGAGGGAGTACGACTGAACATCCAGAAGGGCTTACTTGCTAAGAACGGTTGGCTACAATTACGACACGGAAACACAAGCAGCACGCTGTCTATGGCTTATAGTTTCTCTAAAGCAGCCTATCCACTCTTCAACTATGCACAGATAAGTATTAAGCCAACTGGTATGATACATAATCCGAAGAAGTTATATGTTGCGATGCGTAACAGCTTGAACGCTGATGCTCCAGCATCCTATTGCGGTGGAATATATGCGAATGGTTGGGTTACAGGACGAATGCGCGAGTTGGCAAATGCCTACTTCCTTGCTTACGATGAGACCCCACCAACGATCACACAGCAGAATCTCAACCCACGCAACCTCTCCTTTAAGATAACTGACACAGGTAGCGGTTTACAAGGTTACAAGGCTTACCTCGATGGGCAGTTTGTTCTGCTACAGTTCGGAAAGAACAAAGAATTATTCTTCTGTAACCTCGCAGACACCCCTATTCGCCCTACCGGAAAGGAACGAACGTTGAAGATTATCGCAACCGACAACCGCGACAATAAGAAAGAATATCTGACTAAAATAAAGTATTAACAATTAAATTGTAGAGTATGAAGAAATCATTTGCAACACTATTCTTCCTTACAATGATTACGTATGCTAATGCGTGTACAAACCTCATTGCTACAAAGGGAGCAACAACAGACGGTTCTGTCTTTGTTACTTACACCGCTGATGATTACGGCATGTTTACTAACCTATGTCATTACCCAGCAGGCACACACGCAAAAGGTGACCGCCGTGAGATTATTGACTATGACACTCACGAGAGCCATGGTTTTATTCCAGAGGCTCCTGTAACATACAATGTCATTGGAAACATCAATGAGTATCAGGTAAGTATTGGTGAAACAACCTACGGCGGCCGTGAAGAAATGGTTGACAAGAGCGGTATTATCGATTATGGTTCATTGATGTATCTTGGTTTGCAACGTAGTAAGACTGCACGCGAGGCTATCAAAGTAATGACCTCACTCGTTGAGACTTATGGTTATAACTCTGGTGGTGAGACATTCACTATCGCTGACCCTAACGAGGTATGGTTGCTCGAGATGCAGGGTTGTGGTGGCGACAAGAAGCAGAAGGTTGTTTGGGTTGCAGTTCGCATCCCTGATGGCATGGTTTCTGCTCATGCTAACCAGAGCCGCATCGGTCAGTTCTCAACTTACAACACAGAGGTCATCACTTCTAAGAACTGCATCAGCTTTGCACGTTCAAAGGGCTGGTTCACTGGCAAAGATAAGGACTTCAACTGGAAGATGACCTATGCAGCACCAGACTTCGGTGGCCGTCGTTGGTGCGATGCTCGTGTATGGAGCTATCTGAATCATTTCAAAGACATGTCACGTTGGTTGCCATGGGCGTTGGGTAAAGACCCTAACGCAGAGGATATGCCACTTTGGATTGCACCTGACAAGAAGGTCGACTTACCAAAGATGGAAGCTTGTATGCGCGACCACTATGAGGGCACTCCTCTGTCACTCGATAAGGACATAGCACAGGGTATCTGGGATTCTCCTTATCGCCCTACCCCACTAAAGTTCGAAGTAGATGGCAAGCAGTACTTCAACGAACGCCCTATCTCAACCCAGCAGACAGGTTTCTCTTACATTGCACAGCTCCGTTCATGGTTGCCACGCGAGATTGGTGGTATCCTTTGGTTCGGTAACGATGATGGTAACATGGTTGCTTATGTACCAATCTATTGCAGCAATACAGAGCGTGCAGAGTGCTTCAACACACCAGGAGCTGATGCAGTAACCTTCTCTGATAAGAATGCTTTCTGGGTATGCAACTGGGTTAGCAACATGGTTTACCCTCGCTACTCTCAGCTCTTCCCTGCATTGAAAGAGGTGCGCGACTCACTTGACAACGCTTTCCTCGCAGCACAAAAGGGTGTGGAGGCGAAGGCAGAAGCACTCTATGCTACCGACAAGGCTGCAGCAGTGAAGTATCTCAACGATTACTCTGTACAGAAGAGTAACGAAATGATCGCACGCTGGCGTGAGTTGGCAATCCATCTGATTGTGAAGTTTAACGATATGACTGTTAAGCCTGAGAAGGATGGCAAGTTCCTCCGTACTTCAACAGGTCTTGGCGAACGTGTTCAGCGTCCAGGTTACAGCGACTACTTTAAGCGTGAACTGGTAAAACAGACTGGCGACAAGTTTGCTGTACCTAACAAGTAGAACGTCTAAAAGAAGCAAGTTTAGCTGGTAAATAAAGTTTATCAGCTAAACTTCATCAATAATATCCACTAAACTGTATTAACAAATGACTAACACCCTAAACTATCAATAAATACAACTAAAAAATGACTCTATGAATAGAATTATGAAAACGTTTTCGATGATAACCTTAACATTGCTATTTATGTGTTTTTCACTAACATTGCATGCACAAGAAAAGCAAGGGCATGTAATGCGCCCTAACAGTAGAGGTATAGGAAAATGTTCAGTGATTGGTCAGGCCCCAATTAAAGTTATATATGCTCTAAATGCTGATGATATTATCGATGAACATACTTATTTAGATTCTCAAGTGCTTCTAATAGGAAAAGGTTTGAGTAAGCTTTATAGTCGTTTCTTAGAACTAAACGATTCCTTACATGATGATTTTATTAAGCAAAATCCAAATGCGAATAGTATGCCGAGAATATGCTTTTCTGGTGGAAGGAACAGTCAGTATTGGAGCGAGTATCAATTTACTGACATTTACTCTGCTAATGGTATATACACTTGCTATGCTACGATGCCATGGGCTATGGAACGCTATAATGCTTTCTATACTGAGCCGATGTACCAACAACATTGGACGCTTTCTGATGAGCAGCTATCAATACTGGGGTATGATTGTCAAAAAGCAACTTGCCAATGGAGAGGTAGAACTTTTGAAGCTTGGTTTACTACCAAAATTCCTACACGCCTCGGTCCATGGATATTTGGTGGATTACCTGGACTAATATTAAAGATATATGATAAAGATCATCTCTACACATGGGAAGCTGTTGAAATAAAATCTGGCAATTTCCCAATTGTTAAAAATGAATATAAAGGATTTGTTAAGGATACACGTGAACATATTTATAAATTACAAGTAGCCGCAAATCGAGATCACCTTAAAACAGCTGGAGCCCGCGACTATCAAACGGGACAACTAAAATCAAAGCCACACCCTTACGAGCCATTAGAGAAAGAATAGATGAAAACTACAACCATATTCAGTCTACTGATTATCTTTTGCTTAAAGATACAAGCTCAAACAGTCTTTGAAGGCAGTGTGATAGATGCACAGGGAAAGGCAGGAGATGCCATTGTTACTGTAACGTCAAAAGGGAATAGTAGCGTACTGGCATTTGCTGAGACAGACAGTAAGGGTGACTATCGTTTAGAGGTAAATTCACAATCCGATAGCTTAACAATTACCGCAGCAGGAATGTCTATAGGGCAGCAAGTTAAAATTGTTGCTAACCGTTCACAACGATTAAACTTTCGAGTCAACGAAAAGGTACTACAACTTAAGGAAGTTGAAGTTCATGCTAAGAAGATACGACAAAACGGTGATACTCTTAACTATTCTGTTGGTGCATATCAACAGCAAGGCGATCGCACTATAGGCGATGTTTTAAAGCGTATGCCTGGTATAGAAGTATCAGATAATGGTAGTATAAAATTCAATGGGAAAAGTATCTCAAAGTTTTATGTTGAAGACATGGATTTGCTGCAAGGTCGCTATGGTCTTGCAACAGGAAATATCAATGCACAAGATGTTGGTTCGGTTCAAGTGCTTGAGAACCATCAACCAGTGAAAGCCCTACAGGGGCGAACACCAACCGATGATGTTGCTATAAATCTGAAATTAAAAAATGCTGCTAAAGGTACAGTAGCAGTAAACACAATGCTCGGTGGTGGTGGTCAACAATCTGGTGGATGGGGATTCGGAATGCGTTCCCTATCTGATGGACAAAATCCTATTGGCAGAAATCCATTATGGACGGCAGAGGTTGTAGGTATGTACTTTGCAAAACGTAGGCAGAATATAACACTCTATAAAGGAAACAATATAGGTGATGATGTTTCCCAAGAATTAACTTCACATTATTCTGGTATCAATGATGTGGGGCTTGTTGCTTTCGCTCCACTGGGAGTTGTTACGCCATCTGGCAGTGGATTACCACAGAAACGGACTTTTGACAATCAGTCACACATTGTATCAATGAACCACTTGGAGAAAATTGGCAAACAATCTGAAATAACTTTGAATATGTCATATCTCCATGCATCTATACGTCAAGAAGGTGTCTCAGAAGCCGACCGATTTTATAGTTCTAATCAACGACTATTAAGCAGCGAGTCGCTTATACTTGTAACACACATGAATAATCTTAGTACAAATTTAAGATACAATCGCAATGGTAAAAATGGTTTTATAGCCAATGTACTGAAGTTAAATGGAGAATGGAATAATGATAACGTACAAAGCCAACTCACCTCTAATCTAACAGGATCTGTCCCCATCAACTATGGAAACAATCGAGTTTATCAACATTTCCATCGTCCTTCGCTAACAGTAAGTAATACTATGAATCTCATCCAGAATTATGGTAAACGTACACTTGACTTGCATTTCTCTGTTGGTTATGCCCAGCGCCCTAACACATTGATGGTTGATGTGGATTCGCTTTTGCCACAAACATCAGTCCATTATAATCAAGAATTGAAGTCACGCAACATAGCTGGTGACTTCCATACTAACTTTACCTTTCACTTAGGATCGTTCTCTCTGGACTATGGAATTTTAGCTAATGCCAGCTTGCATGGCATAAAGACCGATTTAAGCGGCTTTACTAATTTGACAGCAAATGGTAGTCAAAATCATACATCACAGTCGGTACTGAATGATTTATGGTATAACACTTATGAATTATCGCTAAATCAACAATACAAATTCGAACAGGCTGGCTGGCGCCTCTCTTTCACCTGCCCCCTAAACTTATACACACAAACTCTTGATGACCGCATCACTAAAAACAAGAATAAATATACCCGCTTGCTTGTAACACCATCGTTTACTATAAACTATGAGTGGCGTGATTGGAGTGGTAACATTAATGCAACATACTATAAGAATGTCGGAGATCCTGGAAGTATCTATAGTGGCTATATAATGAACAACTACCGAACATTTCAACGGTCGTATGTTGAACATTTGTCAGAAACAAGTTGCTTCACAACGAGTGCATCAGTTGGGTATCGTAGTGCTCTTACAGCAACCTTTTTCCGTATAAATGGTAACTATGGGCACACTCGTGACAATCAAATTTATGGTTATGAATATCGAGGTGCAACCAGTGTTGTACATGCCATTGATAAAAAAACATATACAGATAATTATGCTTTCGGCTTTGATGGCAGCAAAGGTTTTGATTGGTTACAATCAACCATTCGTGCTTTTGGAGGCTATAGTTATAGTAAGAGTGAGCGCCTCATTGCTCAGAATCTTTACCCTTTCCATTCTCGAACAATCAGTATTGGAGGCGGTGGCACTATCACTCCTCTTACATGGCTTAATATTGTCATTACCAGTGGATATGCATGGAATGTGTCATCTATAGATGCTATTAATGATAATTCTTCACAGACTGTTCGAACGGCAACTCAGCGTATCAAGTTCAATATCTTTGTTACTAAGCAATTTACGTTTAGTACTACAATAGAAGGTAATTACAACAATTTGACCGAAAAGAACAGACATACATGGTTTGGAGATATGTTGTTTAAATACAAATTGAAGCATGTTGAATTAGACTTGCAAGCTAATAATCTTTTCAATCAGCGTCAGTACACAAGGGTTAACTATAGTGGTCTTGATATATATTCATCTACTTCACAATTGAGACCTCTTAACATAGTAGGAACTATACGATTTAAAATATTATAGAAAGGGTGTGAACAACTTGCGTTATTCTTAATAAAAATATATATTTGCGATAAAATAAACATCAGATTAATGGAACTAATACAAGACTTATCTTTTATAATAGCACTCATTCTCATGCCGTTTTTATGCAGAAAACAGCCGTTTCCTATTAAAATAATCTATATCACCTGCATGACCTTGCTAACTCCGATATTCGGATATCCTGTCTATCGGTACATTATAACTCACTAAGAGAAGGTTCTTTCTTTTATAGCAGTTTGTTTCTATATAAGGGAAAGCATTGCTGTTTGGTAAAACTTAGCGACTTTGTTGTATCGTATTTAGTATGCGCACATGTGGTGCGAAGGCTTAGCACGCTATGTGCGGAGGCTTAACACAATGGCTAAAAGTGAGAAGAGAAGGTCGTCTTTGTAACAACTAAGAACCTATAAGCATACATTCATTATTCAATACTGACATACTAATAAACAGAAAAGAGGTTGATTCTAATGCTACATTGCATAGCCTTCGAATCAACCTCTTTAATTATATTAGTCTAAAACAAAAGGACTATTCTTCTTCATCCTTTACTTCTGCCTCATGCTCAGCAATCAACTTCTGCTGGATATCATTTGGCACAAGTTCGTAACTTGCGAACTTTGTTGTGAAACTTGCACGACCACCAGTGAGAGAACTCAGTGAAATACTATAATTAGCAAGCTCCTTCAAAGGAATCTTTGCCTGTAATTTCTGATAACCTGCCTCAGAGTCCATACCCATAATCATGGCACGACGTCCCTGTAAGTCGCTCATTACGTCACCCATATAGTCACCTGGAACATACACCTCTAAGTCATAGATTGGCTCGAGAATCTTTGGTCCTGCAGCCTTGAAAGCGTCTGAGAACGCATGACGAGCAGCCAAAGTGAATGAAAGTTCATTAGAGTCAACTGGGTGCATCTTACCATCGAAGACTATCACACGCACATCACGTGCATAGCTACCTGTCAGTGGACCACGCTCCATACAATCCATCACACCCTTTAAGATAGCTGGCATAAAGCGAGCATCAATAGCACCGCCGACAACAGAGTTGATGAACACGAGTTTACCACCCCAAGGGAGATCGCGCTCTTCACGTCCCTTGATATTCATCTTAAACTCCTGTCCGTTGAACTTATAGGTTGTTGGATCAGGCATACCCTCTGCGTATGGCTCAACAATCAAGTGCACCTCACCAAACTGACCAGCACCACCACTCTGTTTCTTATGACGGTACTCAGCCTTTGACTGCTTGGTAATTGTCTCACGATATGGAATCTTTGGCTCCTTGAAAGTCACCTGAAGTTTCTCATTGTTCTCCAAACGCCACTTCAAAGTACGTAGGTGGAACTCGCCCTGTCCATGGACGATAGTCTGCTTCAACTCCTTACTCTGCTCAACAACCCATGTTGGATCTTCCTGACGCATCTTCAATAAAGCAGCCATGAGCTTCTCTGTCTCCTGTGAGCTCTTAGCTTCAACGGCACGAGAGTACTTAAAGTTTGGATATTTAATGAAGTCAAAACGTTGATCAGTACCCTTACCATTCAAGGTGTTACCAGTCTTTACATCCTTCAACTTCACGGTACAACCTAAGTCACCAGCATTTAACTGGTCAACAGGAATACGGTTAGCACCTGCGCAAGCATAAAGCTGTCCCATACGTTCCTTTGAGCCACGGTCAGAGTTAGTCAAGTCATCACCCGACTTCACACAACCACTCATCACCTTGAAATAGCTAACTTCACCGATATGTGGTTCCATACCCGTCTTGAAGAAGTAGAGTGACTCTGGACCATTACTATCTGGAGTAACTTCCTCACCACGTGTATTATGAATCTTAGGCATCTCATCAACGAAAGGAACAACATTGCCTAAGAACTCCATCAGACGACGAACACCCATGCTCTTACCTGCACATACGCAGAAAACAGGGAAGATAGAACGTGTTACAAGACCCTTACGGATACCTGTACGCAACTCATCTTCTGTCAATGTTTCCTCCTCAAAGAACTTCTCCATCAAGCCCTCATCATTCTCGGCAGCAGCCTCAACGAGTGCTTTATGTAGTTCCATCGCCTTTGGCATCTGGTCAGCAGGAATATCCTCAATGATAGGTTCGCCACCTTCAGGCTTCCAGCTGTATTTCTTCATCAACAAAACATCAATCAAACTATTAAAGCCAGGACCTGTTTCGATAGGATATTGTACAGGAACACACTTTGAACCATAAATCTCCTGCATGGTGGAAATAAGGTTATCAAAGTCGCACTTGTCAGAATCCAATTGGTTAATAAGGAAGATAACAGGCTTCTTGAGCTTCTCGGTATAGCGGAAATTGTTCTGTGTACCCACCTCTGGTCCATACTGACCATTGATAAGAATAACAGCCTCATCGGTTACATTGAGGGCAGTAATAGCGCCACCAACGAAGTCATCACTACCTGGACAGTCAATGATATTCAGCTTCTTATTATTCCACTCAACATGGAATACCGTTGGGAACACTGAATAGCCATACTCCTGTTCAACAGGGAAATAATCGCTAACAGTATTCTTAGCTTCTACTGAACCGCGTCGCTTAATGACACCAGCTTCGAACAACATACTTTCGGCAAGAGTCGTCTTGCCGCTACCGGCACTGCCAACCAAGGCAATGTTCTTAATCTCGTTTGTCTGATATACTCTCATATCTGATAGATTTAAGCTGTTAGTAATAATTTATTTCGTCTCAAGGGACAAGCCGTAGCTCATCAATTCTGCGGTCTAAGTTATACATTTTCATCGAAAGCACCAAAGTTTCTTACGAAAAAAACGAAATCTTTTAAAACTTATTAGTACATTTGCATTAATTCTTGTAAGGCATACATTAATATATACGCACATACACTTATCATGTTAGGATTATACATTCACATACCTTTCTGTGCCAGTCGCTGCATTTACTGTGGCTTCTATTCTACTGTGCCAGCCAAGAAGAAGGACGAAAGGCTTTCTGTAGAAGAACGCTATGTGAATGCTATCTGCCATGAAATGGAACTGCGTGCGGAGAAGAATAGCAACAACTCTGGTGAAAGAATAGGCGGTTTGTCAACTATCTATTTGGGTGGTGGCACTCCTTCACAGCTTTCTTTTGAGAGCCTACAAAAGATATTCCAGACGATAGACAACGTATATCACATTGGTTTAGAATGGGATACAGAGAACAACACTTGCACCACAGCGACTCCTATCGAAATCACAATGGAGTGTAACCCCGATGATATAACGGAGGAATTTGCACAGAACTTGCGCTCTCTTCCTATCAATCGTATCTCTATGGGAGCGCAGACTTTCTCGGATGAACGCCTACGTTTCCTACATCGTAGACATACAGCTGACGAGGTGGAAACAGCTGTCAAACGTCTAAGAAATGTAAACATCAAGAACATATCAGTAGACCTTATGTTTGGTTTTCCCAATGAGACACTTGAAGAATGGAAAGAAGATATTGAGCGACTGCTTGCTTTAGACATTGAACATATCTCTGCATATAGTCTTATGTACGAAGAAGGGACTCCCCTCTATCGACTTCTTCAAGCGGGAAAGGTCAAGGATATGGACGATGAACTTTATCGTCAGATGTACGATACTCTCATCGACCGCTTAGCCGAAGCTGGTTATGAACAATATGAGATTAGTAACTTTGCCAAACTTAAAGTTCAAACCTCAAAGTTCAAACCTCAAAGTTCAAACCTCAAAGTTCAAAGTCCTTTCCGTTCTCAACACAATAGTTCGTATTGGCACAATGTCCCTTATATAGGCATCGGAGCCTCAGCCCATTCCTACAGCAATGGCAAGAGGAGTTGGAATATAGCAGATACCAAGGCTTATATCGCTGCTATTGAGGAAGACAGACTCCCTTGTGAGGAGGAGATAATTGATGCAGATACACATTACAATGACATGATTATAACCGCCCTCCGCACGTGTGAAGGAATAGATCTCTCAACACTCTCTGCTGAATACCAGACTTATCTCATGCGCCTTGCCGAGCCTTTACAACAACAAGGTTTGTTAAAAGAGGACAATGGTTGGCTCCATCTCACCCGTAACGGCATCTATGTTAGCGACTCCGTTATGAGCGATTTAATGAAAGTATAAGTCTATCACCACAATTCATCACCACCCAACACCCAACACCCAACACCCATCCTCACAATTCATCACCACCCATCACCCAACACCCAACACCCATCCTCACAATTCATCACCACCCATCACCCATCACCCAACACCCACAACCCCATGACCAACGAAGAATTTGAAAAGAAATGGGCAGAGAATCGCAAAGAGGTTCTTGCCAACAACGAAGAGTATCAGCGTATTGCCCAGAGCTATAAAGGTTCGGGCTGGATTGACTATGTCATCTTAATAGCAGGTTTTGTCATCTGCGAGAACTATACAAAGACTATTGTCAACAGTATCGTACTCCAATATCTCCTTGCCCTTGTTGGCATGATCCTGATATGGTTAGGCTATCGCCTTATCAAGAGTCTATTCAACAGCAAGCAAACCTTAGGAGAACTCGAAGAAAAGATAAAGCAACAATACAAAGATTCTATTAGTGATTAATCCACATACATGGTATAATTAGTCTCAATTAGGTGGTTTTATAAAGGGGGATAAACTACATGACAAATGTAATTAGGTGCGACGTCTATCTGTCTTTTACAAACAGTTTATTCCCATACAATTGATTTATTTGTAAACTATTTTCGTACAGTTCAAAACCAACACATGCTCTTTTGGCTTCTTAAAGACGCCCAATTGACTTGCAAAAGATGCCCTTTTGAGCTCTAACTAACGCCCTTTTGAAGTCCAATTAAGCACCTTTTATTTTACTACTTTATAACCAATTGATTTCCTGTTAGTTACAAACCAGCTTCGTACATGTATTTTTGCCGTTAGTTATAGATGTTTTTTCTGAAATTATGTAATGATTTTTCAAACTCCTATCTACAGATTTTCGAAGTCTAAAAAGAGATGATTTTCGATGTCAGAGGATGATAATAGGATAGAATGTTGACTATCTTAGCCAAGTTTTTGTTTAGTGAGTAACTTTGGTTCTTCCATTAAAGCGATACGAAAAGCGTCCACACATTTAACGGAAGAACCATGAATATAACTTATAGAGTAATCATAATTATGAATTATAGATTATGGATTCTGAATTATAATGGTAATCATAATTATGGATTATGAATTATGAATTATGAATTACCCTCGCTCTTTTTCTCCTTTGCAGGTGGCAAAATAAGGTTCAAGATAACGCCCACCATAGCTGAAAGACCAATACCACTGATAGAGAAGCTACCCATCTGCAGCACAGCACCACCAATACCCATCGTCAGTGTAATAGATATGATAATAATATTGCGTGTACGATTAAGGTCAACCTTATGCTGAACAAGGTTCTGAACACCTACAGAAGCAATAGTACCAAAGAGCAATAGCATGATACCTCCTAAGACTGCAGAAGGAATACTCTGCAGAAGCGCACTCAATTTTCCAATTACTGAGAAGACAATAGCCGTTGCAGCAGCAATACGGATTACCTGAGGATGAGTCACCTTTGTAATGCTCATCGCACCAGTTACCTCACTATAAGTTGTCACTGGAGGACCGCCAAAGAAGCAAGCAGCCAAACAAGCCAAACCATCACCCAACATCGTACGATGCAAACCCGGTGACTTCGTAAAGTCTTTCTCCGCCACAGCACTTACCACATACACATCACCAACATGCTCAATCACAGGAGCTATCGCCACAGGAATCATATAAAGGAATGGTTCCCATGCAAACTGTGGCAACTGGAAATGCGCTAATGCAGGTGGAAGAGCGAACCAAGGCGCTGCCTCTACACCTGAGAAGTTGACAATACCCATTAGGGCAGCTACGCTATAGCCCACAGCAATACCGCAAATTACAGGTACTAACTTCATCAAGCCACGACCCATAGAGAGGACTGTCACAGCCGTTCCCAATGAGATAAAGGCTATAAGCCAGTTTGTTTTCGCCATGTCTACCGCTGCCTTTGACAGAGAAAGACCAATCAAAATGATTACCGGACCGATAACAACTGGTGGGAAAAGCTTATCCAATAGTTTCTTTCCTTGCCACTTAATCAGTGCTGACATCACAAAGTAAACAAGTGCAACACCAGCTATTCCTGCCAACGTTCCAGGCATACCCCACTGCTTTGATGCAGAGATAATTGGAGTAATGAAGGCAAAGGAAGAGCCCAAAAAAATAGGAACTTTACCTTTCGTAACCAAATGAAAGATAAATGTTCCTAAACCTGCTGTGAATAACGCTGTTGCTGGGTCAAGTCCCACGAGCAAAGGGACGAGAACAGTAGCACCGAAAGCAACAAAGAGGAATTGCACTCCCACTATTGTCTTTCGCATCGGCGATAGTTGTAAATTACTCATGTATAGAATGATTTTTATTAGTATTTGTCAGAGATGTATTGCTACGCATTCAATTTGCAAAATTATAAAAAATGTATGTCATTGTAGTTGAAATAAGAGAAAAAATGACTTTTAAGTAGAAAAAGAGTTCCTTTATGTATGATAGCGCAATTCTTTTTGTATCTTTGAATCATCTTTTCTAAGTCTAAACAGACAATACGCTATGACAAAAAAACTTCTATATGTCCCTATCCTACTTTTATTAGTTTGTTGCACACAATCTAAAAAGACTCTACATATACTTGAAAAAATAGCCCAGAAGACTACAACAAGTTCACAGCTGACACTTGAAGATGCTGCTAAGAAAGCCAAACCAGATTACGTTCTGTCTGAAGAGGAGACAAAGTTCGTCTCAAGTTCAAATATGTTCAGTCTGAAGTTGTTCCAACTATTAGCCAAAAAGAACAGTAAGGAGAGTATAGTTTTATCGCCCATGGCTGTCATTTATTCATTAAACATGATTAACAACGGTGCAAACGGAAAGACACAAGAGGTCATTTCGAAGGCACTTGGCTATACGGCTGATGACCTTGATGCCATTAACTCACTTAACAGAACAATGCTGATTGGTCAGAGAAAGGAGGAAACGAATGTAGATAATGAGTCGATGGGATATATGATTACTGCCAACTTCCTAATGCTACACGAGCAAACAAAGCTATTACCCGATTTTCAAGAAGCATTAGAACACTATTATTTTACCAATATTATCGACTCTGCCAACACTCCGAAAGGCAAAGAAAGTGCTAACAAACTTTGTAAAACAATCACCAAAGGTGAGATTCAATCCTTGCCTATCAACCTTACAGGACCTCGTGCCGCACAGCTTATCAATGCCGTTACGCTTAAGACGGCTTGGTCGTTACCGTTCGATAAAGATATTACAAAGCCTATGCCTTTCTTCACTGAGGATGGTAAAAGCAAGCAGGTCAATATGATGAGAAACTATGATACGATGCAAAAGTATCAAGGTTATACCACAAAGGATTATCAAGTGCTGCGTATGCCTTTAGAAAACGGCTTTAGTCTATATGCTGTCCTACCTCGGAAGAAGAATAACTTGCAGGATGTCATTCGCAAGTTAACAATCAAAGAATTGCATAAAATCTCTCAAAACACCAAAGCATATGACTATGTAAACGTACTGTTTCCACGCTTTACCATCTCTGCAAATATTCCTATGAAACAGCTTTATGGTGAAATGGGCTTAGGTAATCTATTCTCTCGTGAAGCCGATTTTGGTAAGATGAGTGCTCAACCACTTGCTGTTGACGATGTTTTCCAGCAAATAAACATGAATATTAACGAGGAAGGAATCAGTGCAAAAGCCATTCAAGTTATGCTATTTGCCAAATTATCAGCTATGGATAGTTCATCTACGTTCACCTTCAAGGCTGACCATCCTTTCCTTTATTACATCCTTGACAAATATAACAACATCTGTTTTATCGGGAAATATATGGGTTAAGGGTTCTTCCATTAAATACGTAGTTTGAAAATAGAAGCAAGGCTTACGCTTGTATGGTATGACTACGTTCAAATTAGATGGTCTTACAAGGGGGATAAACTACAAGGTGAAATGCAAATAGCCACGATGTCTATCCGTCTTCTACCAACAACTTAATCCCACATTACGCCATTTGTAAACTATTTTCACACCCTACAACACCAATACATGCTCTTTTGGCTTCTTAAAGACGCCTAATTGACTTGCTAAAGGTGCCCTTTTGAAGTCTTACTAACGCCCTTTTGAAGTCCAATTAAGCACCTTTTTCAACGCTACTTTATAACTTACTGACTCTCTGTAGGTTACAAACCTGCTTTTTATATGTATTTTTACCGCTATTCATAGAGGTTTTATTCGAAATTATGTAATGTTTTTTCAAAACCTTGTCCGACTTTTGAAGTATTAAAATATTTGTCTTCATGAAAACAACTTGGCAATGATAACATTCTTGAGAAATAATATTGCTGATAATTACACAACTTCATTGCTTCTTTGTGTTATTTTTACTAACTTTGTACATTACATATAATGCAGAGAAAACTTAGGTTTAAACCGACATTAGTCATTAGAACCTATACATATCGCAGGCTAATAAGCGATTTGGCTTAAATAAACCAAAGATATGGTTTGTGAGGAGTTTAAAATAGTTCTTTATCCTTTGATATAAGGCTGTTTGGGAACTTTCTTATTCAAAAATAAAATATTATCTTTGCAAAGAACATTTAGGAAAGAAAAAAGGAAATGATATCAATAGACGGACTGACGGTGGAATTCGGCGTGAAGCCATTGTTTAAGGATGTTTCATTCGTCATCAATGAACGAGACAGGATAGCCTTAGTGGGAAAGAACGGAGCGGGAAAGTCAACGATGCTGAAGATTCTCTGTGGAATGCAGAAGCCTACGAGCGGCGTTGTATCTGTACCAAACGATACAACAATCGGTTATCTACCACAGGTGATGAAGCTCTCTGACGATACGACCGTGAAGGAGGAGACGCGTAAGGCTTTCGCTGACAAGACGAAGATTGAGGAGAGGCTCAAGAAGATGGAGCAGGAAATGGCTGAGCGAACTGACTATGAGAGTGAGGGATACGCTGAGTTAGTGGAGCGCTTTACGACTGAGCACGAACGATATATGATGATGGGAGGAGAGAATTATGAGGCTGAGATTGAGCGTACACTAACGGGTCTCGGCTTCAGCCGTGATGACTTCGAGCGCCCTACACGTGAGTTCTCTGGCGGATGGCGTATGCGTATCGAGCTGGCGAAGATTCTTCTCCGTCGTCCTGACGTACTCCTGCTGGATGAGCCAACGAACCACCTTGACATCGAGTCAATCCAATGGCTGGAACAGTTCCTCTCACAGAGCGCCAAGGCGGTTGTACTTGTGAGCCACGACCGTGCGTTCGTCAACAACGTCACAAACCGTACGCTGGAGATAACCTGTGGACACGTGGAGGACTATCGTGTGAAGTATGACGAGTATCTTGTCCTCAGAAAGGAACGCCGTGAGCAGCAGCTCCGTGCGTATGAGAACCAACAGAAGGAGATTGCCGATACAAAGGCGTTCATTGAGCGTTTCCGTTATCAGGCTACGAAAGCCGTACAGGTACAGCAGCGCATCCGCCAGTTAGAGAAGATTGTGCCTATTGAGGTGGACGAGGTGGACAATTCGGCTATGCGTTTGAAGTTTCCTCCATGCCTGCGCAGTGGAGATTATCCAGTCATTGCAGAGGGATTGGGGAAGACTTATCCAAGTAGACTGCATAGTGACGGACCGGGTCAGACGGTCTTTGAGGGTGTCGACCTTATTATTAAGCGAGGTGAGAAAGTGGCTTTCGTCGGTAAGAACGGTGAGGGAAAGTCTACCTTCGTGAAGTGTATCATGGGCGAGATTCCTTTTGATGGTACGCTGAAGATTGGTCATAACGTACAAATCGGTTATTTCGCACAGAATCAGGCACAGCTGTTAGACGAGAATCTTACCATCTACGAGACCATCGACAGGGTTGCCACAGGCGATATGCGTCTGAGGATAAACGACCTGCTCGGTGCCTTTATGTTCGGTGGAGAGACGTCGGAGAAGTATGTCAAAGTACTTTCGGGAGGTGAGCGTTCACGCTTAGCGATGATTAAGCTATTGCTTGAGCCAGTAAACCTCCTTATCCTCGATGAGCCAACGAACCACCTCGACATCGCCTCAAAGGAAGTGCTGAAAGAGGCTATCAAAGCCTTTGACGGTACGGCAATCATCGTGAGTCACGACCGCGAGTTCCTCGACGGATTAGTGAGCAAGGTGTATGAGTTCGGTGGTGGTAAGGTCAGAGAGCATTTAGGGGGTATCTATGATTGGTTGAGAAGCCCCCTCCAACTCCCCCGAAGGGGGGAGAGTGCAGAGAACCTCTCGCCGGCATCATCAAAACCTAATGATAGCAGAAATGCAACTCCCCTCCCTTCGGAGGGGTCGGGGGAGGCTTTATCCTACGCTGAACGCAAAGAGCTACAGAAGAAGATTCGTAAGGCTCAGCGTGCTGTGGACGAGTCTGAGGCTAAGATAGCGAAGTTGGAAGCACGTAAGAGCGAACTCGATGAACTCCTAATGGCTCCTGAGAATGCCTCAAATATGGAACTCGTAACAGAATATACCAACCTTCAGCGTGAACTCGATGAGGAAAACGAACGATGGCTCATACTGTCGGAAGAGTTGGAGACTTTGAACTTTGAACATTGAGCTTTGAACATTGAACTTTGAACATTGAACTTTGAACTTTGAACTTTGAACTTTGAGCTTTGAACTTTAAACATTGGACATTGAACATTTGCTTTGAACATTGGACATTGGACATTGCCTACATCGGTAATCATAATTATGAATTGTGAATTGTGAATTCTGAATTAAACCAAATATTTTTTACTATGCGTATCAAAAAACTTTTACCAATGATGCTCCTTGCATCTGCTCCCTTTACCGCTATGGCACAGGGTCAGGCAGGTATCAAGGCAGAGAACCTCGACAAGTCGGTACGTCCGGCTGACGACTTCTTCACGTTTGCCACAGGTGGATGGCAGAAACTCAATCCACTCCCAGGTGCTTTCTCACGCTTCGGATCTTTCGACCAGCTACAGGAGAACAACAACAAGCGTATCAACACTATCCTCACTGATCTGCTAAAGAAGCAGGGTAAGGAAGGCTCAACAGAGAGAAAGTTAGGCGACTTCTATAAGCTCGCTATGGACTCAGTGCGCCGCAACAAGGAGGGCGTAAGTCCTGTTAAGCCTCTGCTCAGCGAGATGGAGAATGCAAAGACTCTGTCTGACCTTCGTGCCCTTCAGCTGAAGTATGCAAACTTCGGCTATGGTGTGCCAATGGGCTACTCTTTTGAGGCTGACGAGAAGAATGCGAAGATGAATATCCTCCTTATCTATCAGGACGGACTGAGCCTCGGACAAAAGGAGTACTATCTTGATAATGATAAGGCAACGACAGACATCCGAAATGCCTTCCGCCAGTTCATTGCTAATATGTTCCGCCTCTACGGATTCTCTGATGCTCAGGCAGAGGCTAAGTGTGATGCCGTTATGCGTTATGAGACGATGCTGGCACTGATATCAAAGAGCCGTACGGAGTTGCGTGACGTAGAGGCTAACTACAACAAAATGACGCTCGCTGAGTTTAAGGAGAAGTATCCTAATATCCCACTTGAGCAGTTGGCAAACGCTGAAGGGATTAAGAGCGAGTATATCCAAACAATGGTTGTATGTCAGCCAGCCTTCCTTGCAGGTGTTGACAAACTGACATCTACAGAGACTGCTGAGGAACTCCGTGCACGCATGGAATGGAACGCAATCCTTGCTTCAGCGAATTATCTGAGTGATGATGTGCGTGCGGAATACTTCAACTTCTTCAGTAAGACGATGCGTGGTACAAAGGAAGACTATCCTCGTTGGAAGCGTGCTACACAGCAGGTGGAGAAGCAGATGGGTGAGGCGCTCGGCAGAATCTACTGTGAGCGTTACTTCCCAGCCACAAGCAAGAAGCGTATGGAAGACCTCATCAAGAACCTTGAGGTGAGTCTTGCTGAACGTATTAAGGCACAAGACTGGATGAGTGAGGCTACTAAGAAGGCTGCACTTGAGAAACTCTCTACCTTCTATGTGAAGGTGGGTTACCCTAACAAATGGAAGGACTTAAGCCAGCTTACGATTGACCCTTCAAAGTCATATTATGAAAATGTACAGACCTGCCAGAAGTTCTGGGCAGAGGATGCTATCAAGGAGAAGGCTGGTAAGCCAGTAGACAAGGACAAGTGGCTGATGACTCCTCAGACGGTGAATGCTTATTATAATCCTACGACGAATGAAATTTGCTTCCCTGCAGGTATCCTTCAGTATCCATTCTTCGACCCTAAGGCTGATGATGCCTTTAACTATGGTGCCATCGGTGTGGTAATTGGTCATGAGATGACACATGGATTCGATGACCAAGGACGCCATTACGACAAGGATGGTAATATGACAGACTGGTGGACTGAAGAGGATGGTAAAAACTTCGAGGCACGTACGGGTAAGTATGCTGACTTCTTCAGTGCTATCAAGGTATTGCCTGATCTCAATGCAAATGGTAAACTCACATTGGGTGAGAACCTTGCTGACCACGGTGGCCTTGAGGTGGCTTTCAATGCTTTTGAGAAGACACCAGAGGCAAAGAAGGGCAAGGTCATTATGGGCTTTACTCCAGAACAGCGTTTCTTCATCGCTTATGCAGGCGTATGGGCAAACAATATCACTGAGGCTGAAATCCGCAGTCGTGTGAAGAGCGATCCTCACTCTCTTGGCGAGTGGCGTGTGAATGGTGCTTTGCCTCATATTAATGCGTGGTATAAGGCATTCGGTGTGAAGGAGGGTGATAAACTCTTTATCCCAGAGAATGAGCGTCTGAAGCTTTGGTAAATGATGGGGATTGGGTGATAAGTGTTGGGTGTTAGGTGTTGAGGGCTTGACTCTTAGCTGATTATTACACCTATCTTCAATATTGCCCGTACCACTAAATCTATAAAATTAAAGGCTCACGGCTAAGCATTTCTTTCAGATTCGATGCTGATAGAAATGTTTAGAGTGAGTCTTTTGTGTTTGTTTTGACATAGGGTTATCGTGTCGGTTAGGATATATGTGTGCCTTATCCTATTTCTATTCATACTTTTATATAGGTAAGCCTTGTAGAATCTGTTATTAATTACTATCTTTGTAACCTATTTAAAGGAGAGAAAAAGAAGGATCGTATGCTTGTATGACCCTATAAAGATAAAGGAAACAGGATATGCCATTAAGATTGCCCGACGGACTTCCCGCTATTGATATACTGAAGCGTGAGAATATCAACATAGAAGATATGCTTGCTAAAGAGGATGATAAGCGTCCACTCCGCATTGTCATACTCAATCTTATGCCGTTCAAAGCTACGACTGAGACTGATTTCATACGTATTCTTTCTAATAGTCCGCTATTGTTGGATATCAACTTTATGAAGCTCAAAAGTCATGCTTCTAAGCATACTCCTGTAGAACACATGGATCGTTTCTATCATACGCTTGAGGAACTTAGCAAGGAGAAGATTGACGGAATGATAGTCACCGGTGCACCTGTTGAGGGAATACCTTTCGAGGAGGTGGACTATTGGACAGAACTACAGGAGATATTCAATTGGGCACGTGATAATGTGCGTTCAACGCTTTACATCTGTTGGGCGGCACAGGCAGGACTCTATCATTTCTATGATATTCCAAAATATCCTTTGCCTAAGAAGATGTTTGGCATCTTCCCTACGATTCCTTTAAAACCCGAACAGCCTCTCTTCCGTGGCTTTGATGATATCTTCCGTATGCCTCAGAGCCGTCATACAGAGATAAGGCGTGAGGACATTGAGCGGGTTGACGACCTTGAAGTTATTGCTGAATCGGAAGAGAGTGGAGTGTCTATCGTAAGGTCACGCAGTAGACGTGAGTTCTTTATAACAGGCCATTTAGAGTATGCTCCCGATACACTTGACACAGAGTATCGTCGTGACCTTGGTAAGCGTGACGATGTTGAAGTGCCAAAGTATTATTACCGTGAGGATAATCCAGATAAAGGTCCGCTGGTTACTTGGCGTTCACACGCTAATTTACTGTTTATGAATTGGGTAAATTGGGTGTTAGGTGGTGAATGATAGGTGATGATGAATGGTTATTTTGCTTAGCATCTATCACTCAAACAAAATGTAATCATCATCACCCAACAATTAACACTCACCACTCACCACCCTATAAACACTTCATCATTACCCAACAATTAACACCCATCACCCAACAATATGCAATCATCAACACCCAACACTCAACACCCATCACTCAACACAATCGAACTCCTTGCCCCAGCCAAGAACCTCGAATGTGGAATGGCAGCTATTGAACACGGAGCTGATGCCGTATATATCGGTGCTTCCCGATTCGGAGCACGTCAGTCTGCAGGCAATAGTGTGGAGGATATTGGTAAGTTATGCGAATATGCTCACCGCTACGGTGCCACGGTTCACGTAACTATCAATACGATTATCTATAACGATGAGTTTGAGGAGACACTTGCTTTGGTACGTGAATTAGTGGACGTTGGTGTAGATGCCTTCCTCCTGCAGGATATGGGGTTGATGAGTAAGGTAAGGGAGATTGTGCCTGATACGGTAGCCCTCCACGCCAGTACACAATGTGACACACGTACGTGGGAGAAGGCTCAATGGCTGAGTCAGCAGGGTTTTGACCGTGTCGTACTTGCTCGCGAACTGTCTGCTGAAGAGATAAATGACATCCATAAGCATTTGCCTGAGCTTGAGTTGGAAGCCTTCGTACACGGTGCATTATGCGTAAGTTATAGTGGTGTGTGTTATGTTTCCCAGTATAGTTTCGGTCGATCTGCCAATCGTGGTGCGTGTGCACAGTTCTGTCGATTGGCATTTGATTTGAAAGATTCAGACGGAAAGACCATCGAACATCAGCGCCATCTTCTCTCATTGAAGGATATGAATCAGATAGATAACCTTGAAACACTGATGCGTTCAGGGGCTTGTGCCTTTAAGATTGAGGGAAGACTGAAGGATATCAACTATGTGAAGAATGTAGTTTCGGCTTATAGTAAACGCATTGATGAGATTATCAATAAGCATCCAGGCGAGTTCCGTCGTGCTTCTTTGGGACGTGTGCGCTATTCGTTTACACCCGATTTGAAGAAGACTTTCAACCGTGGTTATACTAATTACTTCCTCAAGGGAAGACAGGCAGATATCTTCTCACCCGATACTCCTAAGGCATTGGGTGAGTTTGTTGGTCGCGTAAAGGAGATAAGACGAGATAGTTTTAACGTATCAAGTACTGCAAACTTTGCCAATGGTGATGGTCTGTGTTTCCTATCACGTGACACTGACAGTCAGTCAACACGTTTGGAAGGATTCCGTGTGAATCGTGCTGTTGGGAATAGGCTCTATCCTTTTAAGATGCCAAGAGGATTAAAGCCGGGTATGGGACTGTATCGTAATCAGGACCAAGCATTTGATAAAGAGTTGAGTGGTAAGACTGCTGAGCGTAAGATTGCGATTAAGATGTGGTTTGGAGCCTCCCCTAAGACCTCCCCCAACCCCTCCAAAGGAGAGGAGTGCCTAACGGATAGTCGTGGGACAATATGGGCACAAGCAGAGGTGATAGGCAGGGCTAATCCAAATCAAGCATCTAACGAACGAATATCCAACGAACATCCCGTTAGGCTCTCCCCTCCCCTTGGAGGGGCTGGGGGAGGTCTTCAACTTGCCCAAAAGCCTCAACGTGACAACATCATACGTCAGTTCACTAAATTGGGCAATACAGTATATGAATGTTCTGAGGTAGAGATAGTTGACGGGGCTGATAAGTACTTCATCCCAAGCAGTACTCTTGCAGAACTTCGTCGTATGGTGGTAGAGGAACTTGACAAACAGATACTGAATATGCAGCGTGTGACGATTCATCGGAAGTCTGTGGATAAGGTATCTGACCATAAACCACATATATCGATGGTGAATCCAGCCCAATATCAGCAGTTACCTTATCTGTATAACATCTCTAATGATGCTGCCCGCAAGTTCTATGAACAGCAAGGATTAACCAAAACAGAACCTGCTTTTGAGATTCAATATCCTTCAGGTGCCACCAATGGTTCTGACTCATCAAACAAGGCATTCTCCATCAAGGGAGATAAAGAAGCGGTTTCTCACTTGTTGATGCAGTGCCGTCATTGCATTCGTTATTCGCTCGGCTATTGTGTGAAACGTGGTGGACAGAAACCAACTTGGCGTGAACCGCTCTTCCTTGAACTCCCTGATAAGCGTCGTTTCCGCTTAGAGTTCGACTGCAAGAACTGTCAGATGAATGTGTGCAACGTTACGTAATTGAAAATCATAACCCATAGTTTATCATCATGATTACGAATAAATGGAATCCCGAGGGAAAAGAACCTGCGCAGACTTCAATAACAAAGAAGACTAACAGCTGTGCTGGGCTACGCTGTGGTATCGTTGGAGGAACCCTCCTCTTACTACTTAGCTTCTTATTTACAGGCTGTTATCATAAGAAGACTCCCTCGTCTTTCCGCTTGCCTGATAGCATTCAAGAGGCACAGATTTCTCGGCGAATAGAAGCAGAAGGCGACTCTATTTTGAAGGATAATGACAGTGATGACATAGAATGGAGTGGCACACGAAGCAAGGTAGACTCCCTGGCTTTTCGCGTAAAACACCATTATTCGCAAGGCTTTAACTTTATTGTAACGGCAGATTCATTGATGCTTCTTCGTCAACAACCAGAAGAGGCTGTAAACAAGATGGAAACAGATTCCTTTGCTGTGAAGAACGGAAAGGAAGTTGTTGTGGCTGATATTCGTATTCTTCCCATTGATAAGCAGGATTCAGTTTGGGTGCAGATTGCAACGGAAGACTATGCTTTTGGCTGGATTCATGAGTCTCGTCTGTTAAAACAAGTAGACCCAGCAGACCCGATTTCGCAGTTTATCTCTACGTTCTCGAACATTCACTTACTCATATTCTTGATTGTTATCTCAATCATGGCTGTAGGTTATTTGGCACGCAAGATATTGAAGAAGAACGCACACATCGTACACTTTAATGATATTAGTTCGTTCTATCCCACGCTGTTAGCCGTCATCGTGGCGCTTTCTGCAGCCTTCTATGCAAGCATTCAACTCTTTGCACCCGAGACATGGCGTGAGTTCTACTTCCACCCCTCTCTTAATCCCTTCTCCCAACCCATATTACTCAATATATTCTTAGTTCTTGTCTGGGCAATGCTCATCATCGGTATTGCTACGATTGACGATGTACGAAGACTATTGAAGTCGGGAGAAGCCCTACTCTATCTTAGCGGTTTAGGTGCAGTATGTGCCGTGAATTACATCGTTTTCTCAGTACTTACTTTATATTATATAGGTTATCCACTTCTCATCGCCTATATCTATTATGCCTTCCGCATCTATCTACGCAAGAGTAGCGAGACTTATTATTGCGGAAACTGTGGCGTACGCCTTCATAGAAAAGGAAGATGTCCACACTGTGGAGCTGTAAATGAGTAATAAAAACTACGCGTTAGATAGAACTTTCAACAGACTTTACATCGGAAATAGACCTCCATTAGTTTAGAATTTTATTTACATTTCGATAGCCGTTTTTACCTTATTCTTAGGGTAAAAACGGCTATTTTTATTTCCCACTTAAGTAACACAAAATCAGACAGTTACCAAACAACAAAATAAAAGGTGCCTAATTAGACTTCAAAAGGGCATTAGTAAGACTTCAAAAGGACGTCTTTTAGAATCCTAAAGGGCATCTATTCGAGTCCAATTCATCATGCATTGATTTTTACATGATGATAAAATCCTGACACATTTATAAGTGGTAGCTGATAGAATAAGTCCTTTCTTCATTCTAATCCAGTCCAACGTATATGGCTGTATCTCAACAGAAAATTTGTAATATTCCTAATAAATTAGGATTGTTTATTATATTTTTTATGCTTACCTTTGTCATCATTAACGATTTATAAAAACATTAGAAATAAGATTATATGATTAAGTCTAAACTTAGTATTGCCCTTTTAATGGCGTCATCTTTGCCGATAGGAATGCAAGCTAACAACATTATCGAAAGCGGAGATACTTCTCGCGTCTATGATATTGACGAAGTTGTCGTCATAGACCAACCAAAGGAGGCTTTCCGTCTACGCCAGCAACCATTGAGCAGCACTTCTTTCAATGGTGATTTGATTCGTAGCCTCAATGTGCAGGATGTTCGTAATCTCTCTGTGTTTGTCCCATCATTCTCTATGCCTGAATATGGAAGCCGTTACACATCTTCTATATATATGCGCGGTATCGGCTCACGTGTCTACTCACCAGCCGTGGGTATTTATGTAGATGGTATGCCAATCTTGAGCAAGAGTGCGTTTAATTTCCACACATACGATATCGACCGCATCGACGTTCTACATGGTCCGCAGGGTACACTTTATGGTATGAATACCGAAGGTGGACTGATTCGACTCTATAGTCGTAACCCTTTCCAATATCAAGGGACGGATGTAAAACTCTCGATTGGTACGAAACTGCGTCGTCAGATTGAGGCAAGTCATTATGAGAAACTGAATGATAAGATGGCATTCTCGGTAGCTGGCTTCTATGGAGGACAAAATGGATTCTTCCGTAATCAATATGATGACTCACACGCCGACCTTATCAATGAGTTTGGTGGTAAGGGCCGTTTCCTTTGGCGTCCAATAGACAGACTTAACTTTGACTTCATTGCTGACTATCAATATACTCGACAGAATGGTTTTCCATATGGTCAGGTGGTGACGGAAGACGAACTATCTTCTGCCACAATCACCTCACCGCTTTATGGATTGAAGGCTGGTACGCAATCACCTAATCAAAATCGTCAAGGCAATTACCGCCGTAATATCATCAATACAGGGCTGGGTATTAAATATGCAGGAAACGGATTTGATATCAATTCGATGACTTCTTGGCAGTTCCTCCGTGACTATATGCTCATGGATATAGACTATCGTCCGCAGGACTTCATGCACCTTACACAGCGTCAATTAGGGAATACGGTGACAGAGGAACTTTCTATCAAGAGCCGTAATAATAGCAAGTGGCATTGGACCTTCGGTGCTTTTGGTTCTTATCAATGGTTGAAGACGACGGCTCCTGTTTATTTCGACCAAGACATGAACAGCTACCTGTCTAAGAAGATTACCGACTATGCTTATAATGGTATGCTCAATGCAATGGCAAGGGGTATGGCACAGAGATTGATTGCAGGTGGAATGTCAGAGGAACTTGCCAACAAAACGGCACGTGCAAGCACGGCTACAGCTATTGCTGCGGCTGGTGGTGTCAATATAAATATGACAATGGACCCTGTTCCGGGTATCTTCCGTACGCCAACCCTCAACTTAGGTGTTTACCATGAGAGTAATATTGAGCTTACTGATCGCTTGATGGCAACCTTGGGGTTGCGCTATGATTATTCACGTGTAAGCATTGACTATGAGACATCTGCACGTGTAGCATTGCAGGAAAGTGTGATGGGCATAACCATTAATCCTGTTATCACTTCAGCATTGAAGCATAGTGAGCATGATAATTTCAAACAGTTCCTTCCAAAACTTGGTTTGACTTATCGTCTTCAGGATGGTAGCAATGTCTATGCGACATGGTCAAAGGGCTATCGTGCCGGCGGTTATAACTTCGAGATGTTCTCTGATGTACTTCAGACTGAGACCTCACAAGCAGCCAATAAGGCACGTGCTGATGTGGATATTGCACATGACGAGGCGTACTATGAGCGCATTGCAAAGACAATCGAATATAAGCCAGAGACAAGCTGGAACTATGAGGTGGGAGCGCATCTCAATCTCTTAAACAACCAACTTCATCTTGACCTCGCTGCTTATTATATGCAGATTCGCAATCAGCAACTCTCTATAATGGCTGGCAACTATGGTTTCGGACGTGTGATGACAAATGCAGGCCGCAGTCATTCTTGTGGTTTGGAGGCAACACTCCGTGGCGTAGCCTTGGACAATAAACTATCATATGGTCTTAGCTATGGCTTTACAAGTGCTCAGTTTGATGAGTATAAGGACTCTATCTCTGGAGTAGGAACAGTTAATTATAAGGATAAGCGTGTTCCTTTCATGCCACAGCATACACTGGGTGCGAATGCTGATTACCGCATAGACGTTGACCCTGCAGCCTTGCTCGACCCATCAAATCGTTTCCATTTGCGCAGTGTCACGGTGGGATTCAACCTCTCTGCACAGGGTAAGACTTACTGGGATGAGCAGAACTCTATCGGTCAGAACTTCTATGCTGTCTTAGGTGCTCATGCCGATGCAGACTTCGGTCCACTACATGTCAACCTTTGGGTGCGTAATCTGACAGACACGAAATACAACAGTTTTGCTGTTCAGAGTGCTGCCACTGGCACACGCTACACCTTTGCGCAGAGGGGTAATCCATTCCAAATGGGTGTAGACTTTAGGGTACATTTCTAATGAGAAAAAGCCTCCCCCGACCCCTCCGAAAGGAGGGGAGGCAAATAGGACAAGGCTTGACATAGGCTATTAAGATTTCAATCCTTGTTTTTGAAAAATCAAATAGGCAGGCTATAGATGTAAGACATTAGCTCGTAACCAATTTATATAAAAGTAATTGACCTACAATTAAAGTACGAAGATTCACTCACTTTAGTTGTAGATCAATTGTTTTTATTGGCAATATAAACCCTCCCAAACGTCAACACGCGCTTATGCTAATAACATATAATGATGTAGTTAAGCCTCAACACGACTCGTGTTAAGCCTTAACACCATGTGTAATGAGCCTTAGCACCACATGTGCGCAGCGTGTATCCAGCTGAACTCCCCTCCTTTCGGAGGGGTCGGGGGAGGCTCTCCTACACCCTAACCTTCCCCACTAACTTCCTTTGTTTCCCATTTCCAATGATAGGTGCGTGAGCATCTTCTGGGAAGAAGATGGTGAATTGCCCTGGCTTAACACGGAAGTACTCCTTTGCTCCTTGTGTATAAAAGCCGCAATCTCGCTCAGGATTATAGGCAATATCAGGCTCATCTAAGTCTGATAAAGCTGTCCAGCCCATTGTCTCATCCTGCAATAAGGGTACTTGAATATCAATATAGTTCTTGTGGAACTCTAATCGTTGCGCTTCTTTACGCTTCAGTTCTACCTCGTCTAAATTGATGAAGAGGTCGTCAGCATCGAGGGTTATGCGTCCTGCTTCTTGTTGGCTGAAATCATGTTGGAGGATATACTCCAGCATTTCCTTCATTCTTGGATGTAGTCCAAAGTAGCGATGGCATGCGCTTAAATCTGCTATTATCATGTTCTTGGATTTACTAAATATTATAGAAAACTGCTGCAAACATACGTATTTATTTTCTGAAAACAAAGAATTAGTCTGTAAATAACGTGTATCTGAGAAATGAAAAAGGGGTACACAGAGCGTGTACCCCCTTTTGATAGGATATCTACAGATAGACGTCTTATCTTTGTGTGACGTCGTCTGACAAGTTTTATTGGTTGTAGCAGAGCTCAAGCGAATAAAATTCCGTCTTGCAAACTTATCCGTTACTACTTTCCCCAGCCATTCTTAGCATACTTAGGGTTGACAGAGAACTCCCCTGCTCCTACGTCAAGGTCTCCGCTGTTCGGCACTCGGTATTGCCCCCATGCACATGGTTTAGACTTTTTAGTCTTGTTACTTTTCCATGTTCCTGCATACTGATTGTTGCAATAAGAGTCCGAATGGCTATCAATGTCGTCATAAACGAACTTACCATCATTGGTTTCGTACCAATAGAACAGCAGATAACCAGTGAAGACACCGCTTCCCGTTTGGCTGGCTTCTTCTTCTAAATTATATTTCGCAATACTACACCCACGACGCCTGAACTGACCCTTCATAGAGTCGTCCACACCATACGTGGGATGCGTAAATTCCCTATTCTCAACAATATCAATGGTTCCTCGGAAGTTACAACGATTATTCTTGACAATGGTAATGCCGCTGACATCATATTGATTATCATCTATTCGTTGTACTTTTTGAAGGTCTATCGAGAACTTCTGATAGTCTGTTCCAATATAACCAATGTAAGGAACGCTCTTGTCAGACAATATATTAGAGAAGTCAGTCTCAGCACTTGTATTCTTACTATCACTTACCATAGAAAGAATCCACTTCGGAACATTTGCCTCCGCCTTCTTTTCTTGGCAACTCGTGAAAGGTAATACAATCAAGAGTAGTGCTAAGTAATTAAACAACTTGCTCATAATATTCTGATATAAATATGATTATAGGGAGCGAAGATCTTATCCAAGGAAGTGTATCTGACCAATGAAATAAAGTAAGATGTAACCCAAGATAAGGGAAACAAGACCGCTGGTCAGACCCACCTTAAGCATATCATTCTGCTTCACAAGTCCTGTTGAGTAAGCAATAGCATTCGGTGGCGTAGAGATAGGAAGACACATTGCAGTAGAGGCAGCAATGGCAATACCGATAAGGACGGTGCTTGTACCGCCAATACCACCAAGTTTGTCGCCCATACCACGGCATACCACAGCAAGGATTGGAACCAACAGCGCAGCAGTTGCTGTATTTGAAATGAAGTTAGAAAGGAAGTAACAAATCAAACCAGAGATAGCAAGGATAACGATAGGACTCCAATTGCCGAATGGAATACTCTCGATAGCAGCATCTGCCAAACCTGAACCGTTCATTCCCAAGCCAATAGCAAAACCTCCAGCAACCATCCAGATAACACTCCAGTTAATCTCCTGCATATCCTTTGCAGTGATAACACCAGTGATAGCGAAGATTGCCATTGGAATCATTGAAACGGTGTTAGTGTCAATACCTGTGACATCCTTTGGAATTACCCATAGAAGGATTGTTACAATAAAGGTTATGATAACAACCCACATACGCCATCCACGGTGTACCTCACCATCAATCTTCAGATGAATAGTCTTCTGTGTGAATGGGAAGAAGTAAAGAATAATTCTCCATGACAACAAAAGCAGAACTATCACAAGCGGTGCCATGAAAGCCATCCAGTGCATGAAGTCAATATTCATATTAAGACCAGCTGGGTCATTGAGATATTTAAGAGCAATAAGGTTCGGAGGTGTTCCAATCGGTGTTCCCATACCACCGAGGTTGGCTGCAATAGGAATAGACATTGTCAAGGCAATACGTCCCTTACCATTAGCAGGCAACGCTGCAAATACTGGTGTAAGGAAGGTAAGCATCAATGCAGCAGTAGCTGTGTTGGAAATGAACATAGAGAAGAGTCCTGTAATAAGCAGGAATCCCAAAAGAACATTCTCACTCTTATTACCAAAAGGCTTAATAAGATTACGTGCCAAGAGCGTATCAAGTCCCGACTTTGATGCAGCTATCGCTAAGATAAAGCCTGCAAGGAAGAGCATGATGATAGGGTCAGCAAAGGATGCCATGATTTCCTTTGAGTCAAGTAACTCACCTATCCCGTCGCCTTTGAAGACTCCAAAAGCGTTTTTGGATACAGTGACGCACATGATAGACATAATACTCAGTGACGTTGCCCATGCAGGGATACACTCTGTTAGCCACGATAAGGTGGCAAACACGAAGATTGCAATAATGCGTTGCTGTACTACGGTCAACCCATTAATGCCAAAACTGCTTGTGGGAAGATTCCAAATGATGGCTGTAACCACGAGGATGGCTAAAACTTCCCAAACTTTTTTCATCTCAATGTGATTACCAAGTTCGTTAGTCTTTTCTTCTGCCATGGTGTTAGTTGTTTAGTTTAATAAATTTAGATTGTTGATTAATAGATTTGTGGGCTAAAGTATAAAAAATATTCTTATCAAGCAAAAGAATCTTTCTTTTTTTGTATTTTTGCATGATAAATCTTTGTTTATGCGGCAATTATTAGTATTTACCCTCTCCGTTTTATTGTTTTTATCGTGTGGTAATCATCAAAAGCAAGTGGCTGATAAAAGAGAGAAAGGAGAGAAAACAGAACTACAGTATGCTCGAAATATTACAATCGAACGTACGAAAGATTATGTGGTTGTACGCTTGTTGAATCCTTGGAAAGCGGGAACCGTTCTACATACTTACTACCTTGTTGAACGCGGAAAGGATGTAAACGTTCCTGACGACGGAACAAAAGTGGTCATTCCCCTTCGCAAGAGTGTTATCTTCACGACAGCCCATGCAAACCTTGTTGAGATGCTTCATGCACAGAAAGCGATTGCTGGTGTTGCTGATTTGAAGTATATGATTATCCCAGATATTCAGAGACGCGCAAGAATAAAGGACGGCATTGTAGACTGTGGTGATGCGATGAAGCCTGATGTAGAGCGAATTATAGACCTAAATGCAGATGCAATACTACTTTCTCCCTTTGAAAACAATGGTGGTTATGGTCGTTTAGAACAGATAGGAGTACCCATCATTGAATGCGCTGACTACATGGAACGTTCTGCTTTAGGGCGTGCTGAATGGATGAAGTTTTATGGTATTCTCTTTGGGAGGGAGCATGAAGCCGACTCTTTATTTGCTGTTGTTAAACAAAACTATAAGTCTTTAAGCCAAAAGGCAAGTCAAAGTAAGGTTACTCGTAGTGTCTTACCTGACAGAAAAGTGGGTGCTGTGTGGTATCTACCAGGTGGCGAGAGCAGTGTGGGTTTACTATATAAAGATGCACATGGACGCTATGCTTATTCAAATGATAAGCATAGTGGAAGTCTTGCAATGCCTTTTGAAACAATCTTGGATAAGTTCGCACAAAGTGATTTTTGGATATTAAGTTATAATGGTAATTTCAATCGCCGAGTTTTATTGGCAGAATATCAAGGTTACGCAAAGCTAAGACCTTATCAAACAAAGGAAATATATGGCTGTAAGGTAGATAGTAAACCCTACTTTGAGGAGGTCAGTTGGCGTCCCGATTGGTTGCTCTCAGACTTGATTCAACTTTTCCATCCCGACTTGAAGATTGCCCCACTGCGTTACTATCAGAAGTTAGAAGATTGATAGAACCGAAACGATAAGATAATGAAACGGAATATTCTTCTTTTTATATGCTTAGCAACAAGTATCCTACTTCTATTTGGACTGAACCTTACAACTGGTTCTGTTCAGATACCCTTTGCTGATGTATTAGATATTCTATGTGGTCGTTTTACAGGAAAAGAAAGCTGGGAATATATTATTTTAGAGAACCGACTCCCTCAAACACTCACTGCCATACTTTGTGGAGCATCGTTGTCAGTTTGTGGTTTAATGCTTCAAACAGCCTTTCGCAATCCTTTAGCAGGTCCAGATGTATTTGGTATCAGTTCTGGTGCAGGCTTAGGTGTTGCCTTGGTGTTGCTATTGTTGGGTGGGACTGTCTCTACTTCTATCTTTACTGTTTCAGGCTTTCTTGCCATTCTTACCGCAGCTTTCGTTGGAGCTATCGCTGTAACAGCACTCATCTTGTTCCTTTCCACTTTAGTGCGCAACAGTGTTTTATTACTGATAGTGGGTATCATGGTGGGATATGTTTCTTCTTCCGCTGTTTCTCTTTTGAATTTCTTTGCATCGGAAGAAGGCGTGAAAAGCTATATGGTATGGGGAATGGGTAATTTTGGAGCTGTATCAATGAATCATATCCCTCTTTTTTCTATTCTCTGTTTAATAGGTATTATAGCTTCTTTTTTATTGGTAAAGCCACTGAACATCCTACTCTTAGGACCACAATATGCAGAGAGTTTAGGGATTAGCACACGCCAGATTCGCAATATACTATTAGTAGTCGTAGGTCTACTAACAGCCATCACAACCGCTTTCTGTGGTCCTATTTCATTTATCGGATTAGCTATTCCACATATAGCCCGCCTCTTATTCCGTACTGAGAATCATCAGATACTTCTTCCAGGAACAGTGTTGAGCGGTGCTGTAATCGCTTTACTTTGCAACTTTATTTGTTATCTTCCTGGCGAATCAGGTATAATCCCACTTAATGCTGTCACCCCACTCATCGGCGCCCCCGTTATCATTTACGTGATTATTCAGCGTAGGTAATTATCAACCTATCAGATATTAGTAAAAAGTTATTTTTACTCTTCCCTTGTGTTAATTCCATTATTATGCTTGTTGCTTTCAACTATTTTTCTTAACTTTGCACACAAATTAACCCAAAAACTAAAACTACGGCGATATATGATGTGGCGTAATAGCCACGACCGTATCATAATCAGAGGTGCATTTAAGCATATAAGATTGGTAACTCGTAGTAGGATAATAGTAGAAAATTAAGCCATTCAAATTAGATGAACAAGAAGGAAAAATCAGAACGTAGTCTGTACGTTAAGCCAGAATGTAATTTGTTGAATACAAATATAGAATCAATTTTGCAAAGCGCCAGTGGTAACGCTGGTCGTATTAACCCTGGTCAAGGTGCTGGCGATGCAAAACAATCACCTTTCTGGGAAGATGAAGATGTAGTGAGTGTAAGTAATAATTGGAGTGAATAAGTTATTTACATATAAGATTAACCACACTTAACGAGTAAGAAATAAATAGAGATATGAAGATTAAAACTATACGTTTGATATTATCATGGGTAGGTTGCGCATTGACAGGTGCTGCATTAATTACCAGTTGCTCAAATGAAGATATATTGCAAGGCTCACAGGAAACACGTAGCAATGTTGAGGATTCTATAACATTCAGTGGTATTTCTCAAGAGAGTGCTGCAACGCGTACAATTATTTACGACCACACGAAGGGGGGCGGTGCTTCTGTTATCTGGAAAGAAACTGATAACATTCTCGTGAAAGATAATTCTGGGCAGTGGCGCAAGAGTGCTACAGCTACATTCCCTATTGCATCAAAGAAGTCGAATGCATTATTTAAACTTGCTGGTAGATATACCGGAACGACCCATGATGTAGTTTATACGAACAAGGCTTTGAAAGGCTCACAGCCACAAGTGGAGATTAAGAACAAACAAACACAGTCTGCCCCAAACAACTTCGACCACGCTGGTGAGTCGGGGGACTGTGGTATTGCAACCGCTACAAAGATGGGTAATGATTATAAATTTACCCTTGAACATAAGGCTTCTTACATCTGTCTTATCCCTCGTTCAAGTAATGCTTATGTGAATCGTAGTAAGATTATAAAGATTGAAATATCATCAGAGGATAACATTGCTGGTGTTTACAATATTGCAACAGACGGTACACTCTCACTTGCTTCTGGCGGTTCAAAGACCATCACACTTACGACAGGAAGTGGTTTTGATATTGACAATACTACTGCTGACATAAGTAAGAACGCGTCTTACGCCGTAATAGCTCCAGGAACACACAACCTTCGTATTCGTTATTGGCTCCGTAACACAACAGATAATCCTAAAGGTTCTATTGATGGTACTGTAACCAAGTATGTTACACTTACTTTTGTTCCGGGTTCAATACATGACATTACTGCAAATCTTAACATCAACGACTTTGGCGGTACAAACTATTATCTCTGGGATGCAAAGAAGAACTTCTGGGATGGACATGAATGGAACAGTGCTGACCCATGGCAACCAACGAAATTCCTGACTACAAGTAGTCAAAATTATCCACTACCTGGAAGCGATAGTTATAATCGTCCTCGTACAGCAACAGGACGTTTTGATGCAACAACCGCTCATTTTGCAGCTCTCCCTAATGCCAATGAGATGGCATGGTATGTGCTGAAGGGTGATCCGCATTATGATGCTGATGAGCTTTGGTCAACAATGGGCTATCTCTATAAGGGTGGTATGTGGTTTAAGAAGAAAGCAAATATTGCTGGATTCACTGACAGTCATCATCCAGATAACGCTACGACTGATTTGCGTGACACCTATACGAGAGTTGCAAAAGCGGCTTCACAGCAACTCCCTGTTATCACAGAGATGAACCAATATTTCTACCTTCCTTTCTTAGGCTATTATAGCACTGGTAGTAATAACTATAAGTTCCAATCTGCTGGTGTCACAGGTTATTACTGGACATCAAGTGCTGTACCTTCAAATCCAACGGGTAGCTATGCCCTAACAATTAATAAGGGTCTTGCTGCTTTACAAGACAATTCTCCTTCTAATGGTATGATTATTCAGCCATTCGAGTAAGCTTTATAATTGAAAATATAGAAAGAGTTAAGCCAACAACCTTTATGTCGTACAACTTAAGCTACGATATTAGAGGTTATTGGCTTAACTCTTTTTTTTAATGATATGGTTATCTTCAAATTACTTTAGTTCTCTCGAAACATCAATAATAAACTAATGCTATTATATAATAAGACATACAGGACAACGCTAAGTTTGCAACAAGAAACGTAAGTTGCTCTGTTTTACCTTTCTAAGCTCTTAAACGCAAGTGGCAAAGCTTATCACCCCCTAACTTTTGAAGATGCCTTTTGTCCTATTTTTTCACATTTCGATTTTGTAAAGACCACTAAACGGCTTGCAAACAACGCCCTTTTAGCTTGCAAAAGATGCCCTTTAAGCCCCTTAGTAACGCCCTTTTGAGCCCTTACAAAGTACCTTTTGGAGTCTATCTTTACAACTATTTGATAACAAAGAACTTACGTTGGCTCTTAAACAACTCATTTTTTCACCCATCCCCCACGTTTACTTTGCATATTTTGTCAATATATTTTGATGGGTGGTGGATGATGGGTGGTGGGTGTTAATGGTTTCTATAAAGTTCATTGTAAATCCACACATCATCATCACCCAACATTCAATCCCTCATATCATCAACACTCAACATTCATCACCCAACATCCAACACCCAACACCCATCACCCAACACCCAACATTTCCCACCCCATTAATTTCATAATCTCATTTTTTTTATGTAAGTTTGCGGTAAAATAGGTAAGGGGTGAGAGGTGTTAGGTGATAGGTGTTGATGATTACTAAAATCTACACACCATTAACACCCATCACCCAACACCCATCACCCAACAATATTATGAACATGAAACAGAATCTTAAAAATGTTGTGCTTGCCGCAGGACTTGCCTGCACAGCACTTACAGGTCAGGCACAGAAAGCAAGACCTAAGACCACACAGACGGTCAGCAATTCGCTTATGAAACAGAGTACGCTACCTTTCAACGCCCCTGATTTCAGCCGTATCAAGGGTGAAGACTATCTCCCTGCTATCAAAGCAGCTATCGCTGAGCAGAGAGCTGAGATAAAGAAGATTACGGACAATAAACAGAAACCTACCTTCGCTAATACCATCTTGGCTTACGAGCGGAGCGGAAAGGACTTGGAACGTATCTCAAACATCTTCTATGCGCTGGTATCTGCTGACAAGACACCTGAGATTGAGAAGGCACAGGGAAGTATCGTACCACTGATGACGGAGTTTGAGAATGAAATAAAGTTCAACCAGAAGTTCTTCCAGCGCATCAAGTATGTCTATGACCATGAGTACAAGACGCTCAAGGGCGAGGATAAGAAGCTGTTAGAGGTGGTTTACAAGGACTTCACCCACGCCGGTGCCTTGCTTCCCAAAGAGAAGATGGCACGTATGCAGGAAATCAACAAGGAGTTGGCAAAGCTTCAGCAGGAGTTTGGCGATATGCTTCCTAAGGCTGCCAATGAGGCTACCGTATGGGTCAGTGACGTGAAGGAATTAGCAGGACTCAGCGAGACGGATATCGCTCAGTGCAAGAAAGATGCTGAGAGCCGTGGAGGGAAGGCACCTTACTGCATCGTGATTACGAATACCACTCAGCAGCCTATCCTTGCAAGTCTTGAAAACCGTGGCTTACGTGAGCGTGTCTACAACGCTTCTATTCATCGTACAGACGGCACTGGTGCTTACAATACCTTCCCTGTCATCGTGAAGATAGCTCGCTTACGTGCGGAGAAGGCTCAGCTGATGGGTTACAAGAACTATGCTTCTTACTCGCTTTCAAAGACGATGGCAAAGAATACGGATAACGTCTATGCCTTCTTGCGTCAGATGATTGAGGCTTACAAACCTAAGTCGGAGGCTCAGACAAAGGCTATCGAGGAGTATATGAATAAACAAGTGAACAAGTTAACAAGTGGACAAGTAGACAAGTTAACGGCTGAACAAGTTAACGCAAGTAACTCGTCTACTGGTCAACCTGTCAACTCGTTCACTCCACTTCAGCCTTACGACCGCTTCTATTATTCGGCTAAGATGAAGAAGGATCAGTACAGTTTCTCAGATGATGACGTGAAGCCTTACTTCAATCTTGATTCCGTACTCGTGAACGGTATCTTCTATGCGGCTCATCGTGTCTATGGACTTAGCTTCCGCGAGCGTAAGGATATCCCTACTTATCATAAAGATATGAAGGTATTTGACGTGATGGATGCTGATGGCAAGCAGCTGGCGCTGTTCTACTGCGATTACTTCCGCCGTCCAACAAAGCGTGGTGGTGCGTGGATGAGTGCCTTCCTCAAGCAGAGTGGCGACCGTCAGCAGAAACCGCTCATCTTCAACGTATGTAACTATGCCAAGGCTCCAGAAGGTCAGCCAACGCTCCTTACTTGGGATGAGACTCAGACGATGTTCCACGAATTCGGACACGCCCTGCACGGTATGCTTTCTAATTGTAAGTATAACACGTTGAGTGGTACTGCAGTATCACGTGATTTCGTGGAGATGCCTTCACAGTTTAATGAGTCGTTCGCAAGCATACCAGAGGTGTTCAACCACTATGCACGCCATTACAAGACCAACGAACCGATGCCAGATGCCCTGCGTGAGAAGATGTTGGGTTCGCTCAACTTCCTTTCGGCTTACGCATTAGGCGAGAACCTTGCCGCTACCTCTGTGGATTTAGCTTGGCATTGCCTCTCACCTTCTGAGGTTCCAACAGCTGAGGAGGCTCCAGCTTTTGAGAAGAAGGTGCTGGCTGATATGGGTCTGTTGAACAATCAGATTCCTCCACGCTACTCTACCTCTTACTTCAACCACATCTGGGGCGGAGGATATGCAGCTGGTTATTACAGCTATTTGTGGAGTGAGGTATTAGCCGCAAATATTGCCGATTACTTCGAGGCTCACGGTGCACTGACACGTAAGGTGGGTGATGACTTCCGCCAGAAGATTCTCTCACGTGGTAATACACGCGACCTGATGCAGATCTTCTCTGACTTCACTGGCCTCAAGGCACCTGATACAAAGGGATTGCTCAAGGCGAGGGGGATGTAAGAAAAGCCCCCTCCGACTCCCCCGAAAGGGGGAGAGACAAACTTGCAAGTTCTTTGCTGAGATGTGTGGGGAAGGGTCGAATATTCACCCTTTTGTGTGCGTATAGGCACTCCTCCCCTTTCGGGGAGGTTGGGTGGGGCTCCCCCTTACCCCTCCCCCGAAGGGAGGGGAGTGATTACCGTCACTTGCCTGAAAGTAAACAGTAATTTACAGATAATACTTCTCCAATTAATAGCAAACCACAATGAGCAGAACATACTACTCCCCTCCCTTTGGGGGAGGGGGCGGGGGAGGGGCCAGTTGGGTCCGCTTCTTCTTTTTCTTTCTTCTCTCTCTTCTAATCCTCAACTTTAGCATAAAAGGCTATTGGAAGATAAAGTCCTATTCATTCCAAAGCTATTTCAAAGATGTATGGGAAATCTGTCACGAAAAGGGGTATAACGAAGACTATTGCATCCTCGTAGACTTTTCGCGCCCATCGGGTGAGGACCGAATGGCTATCATCGACCTGAAGACTTTATCAGTGCTCGACACTGGTCCTTGCGCACACGGCAAAGGAAAGGGAAACAGTGCATGGAAACCAAGTTTCTCAAACGAAGAGGGGAGCAAATGCTCGAGCCTCGGAGCTTTCAAGATTGCAGAGAAAGGCTATTCCGCTACTGTCGGTCTGCGTTTTGCCCTTGATGGGTTGGATGCATCAAACAGCAATGCAAGACGAAGAAATATTCTCATCCATAGTTCCCGATACGTGGACATTATGCACCATCTCACATCCTATCTCCCACTCTCCGATGCTTCGTGGGGATGCTTCACCACAAGCCCTGCTATGCTGAAGAAAATCGAAGTCCTTTGTGACAAGAGCAAGAAGCCTATCCTGCTTTATGCATATAAACAATCTTGACAAACAAAAAGATTATAATGGAACTGAACCTGAAAAGAACCCTGACTTGTATAATCCTGACTGTGCTCACCACTCTCAGCACACATGCGCAGACCTTATGTGTCATTGACGGCACACCCCTTCCCGACTCCCTCCTGCACGTCACCATCGACGAGATGCGGTCGGATTCGGCTAAACAGATTGTGGCAAAAAGACTGGGACTTATTCCGCCCTCCGCCATCGAATCCATACAGACATTCGCAGTAGAAGAGCAGATAAAGCAAGGGAAGAACATCACATTCTGTAAACCACCCAAAGATATCATCATCATGCGAACCAACTCGCTTGCAGAACTACAATGGGTAATAAACGGTAAACTAAGGAAACCACGAAAGAAGTTGACCATCATTGATTATAAGCTCACTCCCCAACGTATAACGGAGGCTTTGCCAAGGGGTATCAAACCCACCGACATCCTCTCTATCGACATCATTACTTATGTAAACGATCCACGACAAGAAAAACATCCGACAATCGTGATTAAGACAAAAAGCCTGACTACCAAATAATATGTAAGGCTTTTATCCAAAAACATAAACCTATATCTGAAAATGAATAGACAACCACCATACAGCAAAGAAAACGAGTATAAGAACAATAGCGAACACTCTGCAAATAGGGCTCTCCCCCCTTCGGGGGAGCCGGAGGGGGCTTCTGGTGCTTCCTTCATATCCCACTCGCTTTCCCTTCCCCTCCAAAGCGTATCGGCAGTTCTCACCTTACTCGATGAGGGCTGTACGATTCCCTTCATCTCCCGCTATCGTAAGGAGCGGACAGGGGGGCTTGATGAGGTTCAGATAACTGATATCAGCGAACTTTATGACCGTTTGAAGGAACTCGGAAAACGTAAGGAGACCATACTCAAAACAATCCGCGAGCAAGAGAAACTCACACCAGAATTAGAAGCAAGAATCCGAGCTTGTATGGATTCCACAGAGTTGGAAGATATCTACCTACCATATAAACCCAAACGCCGTACACGTGCGCAGATTGCACGTGAACAGGGATTGGAGCCATTAGCGTTGGCAATAATGGAGGAAGCCCAAAAACCGACAGCCCCACCCGACCTCCCCGAAGGGGGGAGAGGAGCCCCACCCAACCTCCCCGAAAGGGGAGGAGTGCCTATGCGCACACGAGAGAATAAGGGCACTTTGAATCTTCCCCAACACCTCAGCAAAGTATTTGCAAGTTTGTCTCCTCCCCTTTCGGGGAGGTCGGGTGGGGCTTTGGCTTTGGACATCATTGCCGAGATTGTCTCCGAGAACCAGCAGGCACGCAATACCGTACGCACGGCTTACCAGCGTGGAGCTATCATCACATCAAAGGTCATCAAGAAGATGAAGGATACCGACGAGGCGCAGAAGTTCGCTGATTACTTCGACTTCTCCGAACCTCTCCGACGATGCAATAGCCACCGACTTCTTGCCATGCGTCGTGGTGAGGACCAAGGCATCTTGCGCGTAAGCATCACGATTGATGGCGAGGAATGCATCTCACGCCTCACCCGCCAATTCGTGCGTGGACACGGAGTGTGCCAGACCCTCGTCAGCCAAGCCGTTGAAGACTCCTTCAAACGTCTTATCAATCCGAGCATTGAAAATGAATTTGCTGTCTTGAGCAAGGAGCGTGCCGACGAAGAGGCTATCAAGGTATTTACCGAGAACCTCCGCCAGCTTCTCCTCTCTCCCCCACTCGGTCAGAAACGTGTCCTCGCCCTCGACCCCGGTTTTGCCAACGGATGCAAGATAGCTTGCCTTGACGAACAAGGTAACCTCCTTCATCATGAGATTATCTATCCGCATCCACCACGCAATCAGGTAAGACAAGCCACGGAAGCCCTGCAAAGGATGATAAACACTTATAAGATTGAGGCTATTGCCATTGGCAATGGTACGGCAAGCAGGGAGAGCAAGGAGTTTGTGGAGAACATAACGACCGAAACTACAGCTGGCCCCTCCCCCTCACCCCTCCCCCGAAGGGAGGGGAGTGATTACTGTCACTTGCCTAAAAGCAAACAGCAATTTACAGATAATACTTCTCCAATTAATAGCAAACCACAATCAGCAGGACATACTACTCCCCTCCCTTTGGGGGAGGGGTCGGGGGAGGGGCCAGTTGGGCCAGTTGCGTCCGCTTCTTCCTTATTTATCTTCCTTGTCTCCGAGGATGGTGCCTCCATCTATTCTGCTTCTCCAGTGGCTCGCGAAGAGTTCCCCAATGAGGATGTAACCACACGTGGAGCCATATCTATCGGTAGACGACTGATGGACCCACTCGCTGAACTCGTGAAGATTGACCCGAAGAGCATCGGTGTTGGACAATATCAGCACGATGTCGACCAATCAAAGCTTAAGCATTCACTCGACCAAACGGTGATGAGTTGTGTCAATCAGGTGGGTGTCAACCTCAACACGGCTTCCCTCCACTTGCTCACCTACGTCAGCGGACTCGGCCCTGCCCTTGCCCGCAATATCATTGATTACCGACGTGAGCATGGTGCCTTCACCTCACGTGCCCAGCTCAAGAAGGTGAAGCGTCTGGGTGATACTGCCTTCCAGCAGTGCGCAGGCTTCCTCCGTATTCCCAATGCCAAGAACCCACTCGATAACTCTGCCGTTCACCCCGAGAGCTATCACATCGTTGAGCAAATGGCGAAGGACTTGAAATGTACGATAAAGGAACTCATTGGCAATAAGAAACTCTTGGCAGAAATTGATATCAAGAGATACCTCACCCCCCAGCCCCCTCTCCGAAGGGAGAGGGGGAGTGAAGCCTCCCCCAACCCCTCCGAAAGGAGGGGAGGAGCCCCACCCAACCTCCCCGAAAAGGGAGGAGTGCCTATGCGCACACGAGAGGATAAGGGCGCTTTAAATCTTTCCCAACACCTCAGCGAAGTATCCGCAAGCTTGCCTCCCCTCCCTTCGGAGGGGTCGGGGGAGGCCACCCTCCGCGACATCCTCACCGAGCTTGAGAAGCCTGGGCGCGATCCACGTGGAGAGGTTGAAGTCTTTGAATTCGACAAGAACGTCCATACCCTCAACGACCTCATCGTAGGAATGGAACTCCCTGGTATCGTGACGAATATCACCAACTTCGGAGCCTTCGTCGATATCGGTGTTCATCAAGACGGACTCGTCCACATCTCTCAACTCTCCGACCGCTTCGTCACCGACCCCACACAAGTCATCCGCCTTCATCAGCACGTCCGCGTCCGTGTTGTCGAAGTAGATATGCGTCGCAAACGTATCGCATTGAGTATGAAGAATATCAAACAATAAAATTATATGAATCAGACAAAGAAAATCCTTGCCTACTTAGGTTGTATTGCGTTTACCGCCTTGGGCGTATGGCTCCTTACCGTAGAAGACCCCACCACAACTTATCCACTATGGACAATAAGAGTTGCTGGCATCCTCTCCATCATCTTCTTTGGTGGCGGCGGTTTGTTTATGGCTTATAAAAAGGTAAAACTTCTCATAAACCATAAGAAAGAAATAGAATTTACCGATAGAGGTATCTCTATCTGCGGAGCTGAGGAAATATTATGGAACGAGATTGCCGACTTCTCCCTAATACGTTTTAAAGGTAACAGGTTGATAACCATTCAGATGAAAGACCCTGAAAAGATTATCGCAAACGAATCTTCATGGATAAAACGCAAGACTATGGAGTATAATCTCAAGGCTATCAACGCCCTCTACTCCTTCCCTGCCTATATGCTGGATGGACGAACTGAAGAAGCACTTACACTCTGCAGACTGAACATGGTAAAACATCAAAAGCCATAACAATTAATAACTCCCAACAGTTAGTAATAAGCTCAATAATATGGATGAAGATATATTACTATACATCAGCTCTATTATCAGCATACTCCTCACTATCTACCAGATATTCAATTGCCAGAAAAGAGCAGGTATCTTATCAGCTATTGTATTATTAGGTTACTCTCTCCCACTCTATTACCTCTTCTTCTTTCATTCAGAATATGGAGCAGGTCTCACATGGTGGTTTTATCTTCTTGTGCTTAACCTCATATACATCCTCTCAACAGCAATACACCTCATTTTTAAGTATATCAAGGGAAGATAGCTCTTCTCCCTTAAAAATAATAAAGACAAACTATGGGAATGCTTTTTGTTCTTATTTTCTGGGCAATCGTTTTTGTAGTTCTATCCCTTATATTAGGACTGATAACGTTACCTTTCTCTTACTTTCTTTGCAAAAGGCAAAGGAAGAGGAAGATGGTTCTATCATTCCTCACACCAGGAATATTTATTGGGATATACACTGCAAGTAGTTTAGTGTGTATGATTATCATTGCTATCATTCTTGGTTCTGACATTGGTATAGGTGATGGCTGGGCTATGCCACTAAAGAATGGTTATGAACTTACCTCAGTTGATACGCCCGAATATGCTAACATCAATCGCAGAAACGATCCGGAATGCCTTATTGATGGGATTACACATATACAAGTGGTTGGAGACTCTGTCATAGGAAAAGGGGCTGATGGAAACTACTTCATCTTCAACCTAAAAAATGGTGACAAGGAAGATAACCTAAGCTATCAAAATCTCACAATAAAAATGAAATCAAGACCCATTACACTCGTTAATAATAATACCTACTATTGGGAACAACGCAAAGTACCCTATATAATTGCGGGCATCTTTTGCCTTCTTATAACCATTTTAGCAATAAAAACTCTTTGGCGAATAGGTCTAATTTACTAAGCTTTTATTTCATATTAGTATTCACCATTTACTACATTTAAATCAGAAAAAGTATAAGCAACGACCTTTAATTTTAAGATTCTTTCTATATTATCATTTGACAATCTCAATCAGCGTAGCTTTATATCTTCCTTTCGGAATCCTATCTATCACCGCCTCTTTATATCCAGTAGGTAGAAGTCCACCTGGAAGCCATAGCACATTCGCTCCGACTTCGTTACCCGACGGCATCCTCAACCTGAGTTTCTTTGGCTTGGGGATGTCAATCCTTACTAATACCCGATGTTTCCACGCACCTGCAGGGATTCCCAATTCATGTTCGATGCGTGACAAGTCGCCATGACTTCGCATCAATACACTATCCATCTCCGACTTCATCATGATAAACTGACTATTATCAGCCTTACCGATAGAGTCGCCATGATATCGTTCTAACAATTCTTTCGAAACAATACACGATGCACCTGCCTTAAAATTCTTCAGATGTCGCCTTATATATCTTCGTTTCAAATAGGTTTCGGGTGCAGGTCGTTTACCCTTAGGAATCATCAGTATGCCCTTTCTCGACATACCCCTACGAAAGTATTTATCAATAAGACTTACAGTATCAGCACGATAAGAACTCCTAAGCTGCCCATCAACTTTTTGCCCAAAATTATCCGACAACAAAGAATCCTGCTTCGTCAGACACCTCGCAGTCTCTTTCGTTATCACATATTGCGCATGCGCCCCCTGCCCCACTCCTACAACGAGCAGCAGAATCAAAACTATGTAATGGATTAGCCTCACCCCCAACCCCTCTCCGAAAGGAGAGGGGAGTAAATAGCGAGATACCCCCATGTCCAGGGACTTCTTCTTTGTTTTTTTCATTTTTACCACAGAATCATCTAATATATAGGGATAACGCGCTGTTCACTCCCCTCACACTCGGAGTTCATGTTATCACAGAATCAGCTAATATATAGGGATAACACGCTGTTCACTCCCCTCCCTTTGGGGGAGGGGCAAGGGGGAGGGGCTGCTTGTAGTGTTCTGGTGTGTTGCTGTTGTTATGCTGAAAAAGCTGCCACCCTTTCAGGCGACAGCTTCCATTCCGTTATAACGAGTGCCCACGTTCGTGAGCGTCATTAATTTACTTTACTTTGTCAACAATAGCCTTAAAAGCTTCCTGATTGTTAACAGCGAGGTCAGCGAGCACCTTACGGTTGATCTCGATACCAGCCTTGTGCAATGCACCCATCAACTGGCTGTAGCTCATATCATAAAGACGAGCAGCAGCGTTGATACGCTGAATCCACAATGCGCGGAAGTTACGCTTCTTGTTACGGCGGTCACGATAAGCATAAGTCAAACCCTTCTCATAGGTATTCTTTGCTACCGTCCAAACATTTTTACGGGCACCATAGTAACCCTTAGTCTGCTTCAGAATTCTTGTTCTCTTTGCTTTTGAAGCAACATGATTGACTGATCTTGGCATAGTTTTTCTTTCCTTTTAATTTGTTTGACTAATGAATTAACGAAGTCTGAGCAGGTCGCGTACCTGCTTCAAGTTTGTACCATCCACGAGCGTCTGGTGAACAAGATTTCTCTTCTGTTTCTTTGTCTTCTTAGTCAGAATGTGACTGTGGTAAGCGTGATGACGTTTAATCTTACCAGTACCGGTGAACGTGAATCTCTTCTTCGCGCCGGAATTTGTCTTCTGTTTTGGCATTTTTGTAAAATTTAAAATTGTTATTTATATTCATCTGTGGCAACGTATATACCAGGACGTTACGCACAGGTTGCCCATGTCGCCCCTCATAACGAGGAGACACCCAACGGGCGTTAGTCAATATTCAGTTTCTTCAATGCGTCAGCACCATTCTTAGCGTTGGCAAACAAGCCACCATCCGTCTTTGGCTCCTCGCTGACGCCCTCAGCACCTGCCTTCGCACCAGCCTCTGCCTCCTCACGGTCGCGCTTCTGCTGACTCTTCTTGGCAACACCTGCCTTCTTAGGTGCAAGATAGAGGAACATCTTCTTACCTTCGAGCTTCGGAAGCTGCTCTACCTTTGCAAGTTCCTCAAGATCGTTGGCGAAACGAAGCAACAGCACCTCGCCCTGCTCCTTAAACAGAATCGAACGACCACGGAAGAACACGTATGCGCGTACCTTATTACCTGCATTGAGGAACTCCTGCGCATGCTTGAGCTTAAACTTATAGTCGTGCTCATCCGTCTGAGGACCGAAACGAATCTCCTTCACCTCCTGCTTAACCTGCTTCTGCTTCATCTCCTTCTGATGCTTCTTCTGCTGGTAGAGGAACTTAGAATAGTCGATGATACGACAAACCGGTGGCTGTGCGTTAGGAGAAATCTCCACAAGGTCAACTCCCTCTTTCTGAGCCAATTCCAACGCCTTTCGCGTAGGCATAACCTCAGCTCCATCATCACTTACCACACGTACTTCCCGAACGCGAATCTGCTCGTTCACGCGGTACTTCATTTTCATTTTGTCATTCTTCATTCAACTATTTTAATGTGTTTAAATTCGCTAAACGCGTGCAAAGTTACTATTTTCCAACCGATTATCCAAGAGATTTCCTTATATTTTTACATCCACATTCTGAAAAAAGCTTAATCTAAATATTGAGTTGTCTATCATTTTCAAGAGCCTCCCTTTCCTTCTAAAACTGTACAAGGAATGTATTTGCATATTGAATATATCTTAATAAACATTCTTACATTTAAACCTAAAGTAAAAGGAAAAGCCTAAGTATAGATTATACCACTTTAACCATATTACTCAGGCTTACTCCTATCATCACTCCATAGCGTTTAAATCTTCAAACAATATTTCATTCGCCTGGCATACATACATTAGTTTGCATAGCCTTGTATCATAATAGAACACATACTCTTGATGCCCATTCACTCCTGCAGTCATATTGCTATAAACTACAATAATGTTGTCACCCTTGGCGAGAACTTCCGAAGAATAAACCATATCGTTTACAATCCGACCATCATCAGACTTAAGTTGCATATCGTCCTCTTTATAATATTTAGCCAAAATATTAACCACATTATTGGTTCTTAAATCGTATCGGAATAGTTCTGTATATGCCCAACTATCTTCTGACTCTATAAGCTTACTATAATAAATACTCTGTCGATCATCCTTGTCACACACGCAAAGAATTGTTGCCCCATCACGCTTCAGTTTTGATACGATTGCATTTACATCTGCTGAAACATTTTGCACAGATGTACAAAATTTTTCTTCACCAGTCTTGTTGTTTTCAGCACAAGCCAACGTGCCTAAAGAAAATAAGACCAAAAACATTCCTAATAAAAAGCTTTTCATTTCTTTTATTTTTTGTTACTATATACAATTACAAGAGATATAAGATTTCCGAGAGTTTTATCAATTCCTAAGCCCCATTTTATATCTGCATCAGATTTCTTCAAATTCAGATATTTACATAAGACTTCCATCTCATCCATTTTCAAATCGGATGATGCTGATACGTATAGTGTGAGATGGCTACTATTATTCCAAATAGAAATTGGAAGACTACCGAGTTCACGATTAAAAGCATCACACCTTGTTTCATCTTTTTTGGGGGAAGCTGTCACATGAATCAAGCTTAGCTTTTCTTTGTTGTTTACAATAGGAAAATCCTGCTCATCAATTCTTATACGATGTTCTCTTTTTGAAAGCCAACCTGCTAAGACATCCAAATCCTCTGGTACTTTTAAGATTCCTGACTGAAGGGGTAATCCATCTGCAAAATCGATTATACCTATATCTTGTTTTTCCATATTTATCTTATTAATAAATTAACACAACAGTTCGTAAATCTACTTACTGTTTGGTTTTCCAGCCAAACTTTAGTAGCTCATCCTCAGAAAGTTCTTTTCTGTTTACGAGTGTACCATCTTCCTTAAAACAAGATACTATGTTACCCTTTAGACAACAAAGGGTATCATTAAAAATATCAACGGGAGTTCCAAACTGCTCTACAGATAGATTCGACCTAAATCTTCCTTCCAAATCATAAATACAATTATCATTGTTAAATTGCACAACAAAGAAATTCAAACCAATAACACATGCTTTGAAAGCATTTTTATTGGAAAGGGACGGAGCCTGTAAATAGACTTCTTTCTTCGTTGGTTTATTGCCCTTGTAGCTTATGAACGCAATAGGGACATAAATAGCTTTTGACTTCGGACTATCTGTTGAACAAATACCGAAACGAGACATTTTGATTTTTAAATTTACTATTTGCATAACTGTTATCTTTTATGTTATGCTGCAAAACTACATCAAGATTGTGCCATTTTAAAGCACAACCACAAAAATAATTCAGAAAAATCCAGAACGTCTCATTTCTTATACTTTGTTGCTGCTGAATTTAATCTTCTTCCCATCTGGAGTCTTATGCACTCTGGCTCAAGTATTTCCACAAATTCCCCATAGCCAAGAATAGTTTGATAGAAGTCAAAAGTCGGACAAAGACGTAGCTCAAAGATAGAGAATTCATCAGTTTTCTCTATTTCCATTTGGCTATGATGTAATTTTACTGAGCGAATATATTTCTGCTGATTTCCACTTACCTTTATAAGAATACGCTGTGGTTTATCATCAGAGTGGATTACTCCCACACTGTTGTAGAAATATTCATCTGGATCAAAGTCAATGGGATAGGTGAAACTCTCATCTATTATCATCAACTCATCAAATCTATCTATACCAAAAGTACGTACACGAGGCAGATAACCTTCTTCCTCATCTTTCTGCATAGAACAACCTATAAGATACCAGCGTTGCTTGAATAGCTTTATAAAATAAGGTTCAATTAGATACATATGTGGTTCGTTGTCCCAATAGCTCTGATGCAAAACCTTGACAACTTTATTCTCATTCATAGCACGAATGATATCTGTGAGAAACAACTCTCCAGAAGGTACGTCTTCCAACAGGATACGATTTCTCAATCCACGTGCTTCCGTCAGTGACATGCTTACCTCAAAATTACTGATTAGCCATTTCCTAATTCCACCATTCCAAAGTTCGTCACTTTCTGCTATATAATATTCGTTGGTACGCTTATCGCATTTGATGGAAATATTGAAAAGTTCTTTTATCTTCGCCCGATGGTTGTCAAACGTACGCCTTGGCAGTTCCTCATTGAAGCCAAGGTGACACCGCTGCCACTTCTCCGAAAGACTACGAAGCGTAATTCTACCAGCCCGCTCAATAGTGCTGATTTCCCAAAGATATTTTGCGAATAGATTATTTGCCATACAAATCCCCCTCTAAATGATAGGACATGCCTGAAAATCATAACGACTGTTTATTTTCCGTTAGTCAGTATAGTAAATCTTTCCTATACATCAAGCAGCTATCGTCCTCTTTTAATGTTCATGATTATGCCTACTCTTTTCCACATCCAGCCAATGTGCTTTTGCTCAGCACATATTGTGCTGTTGACCAACACCAATGGTGTTGAGTACCAACTCCCCTTGTTATGTATTATAAAAGTACTATCAGCTTTTGTCAGAAACAAGTTGCACTACATCGAACATATAATAAAGTTTTCACCAAATATGATTACAAATGGATATCCTTCTATTTTATTTCACATAGCATTTTATCCACCTTCTCTTCAATCCATTTCGTGATATCGCCATTATACATAGCAATGTAACTTTCCGTTTCATGCCAATCACGATACTCATTTGGGAGCCATTCTTTTTTATCTGAGCCAGAGTCTGTAATAAACATATTCTTCCAGCAGTAACCCTCTCCTTTCTTATTGTCAGACGTTATTAAAATACAAGAGTGCCATTCTTCTTTTGAAAGCATAATACACGGATTGTATTCGTGCTTTTTCTCAAACCTCAAGTTTCTATCCTTTGCATACTTCTCTAATTCTCCAAACATTCTGTTACGCAAAGCACTGCTAATCTGAGACCTTGACTGTATAATAGCCGTTACAGCTTCAATATTGCTCTCTTTCTCAATGACACACGCAGCAATATCTTTTAAATATTGTTCATCCATAGCCATATTTGTTAGTTTTTTAAGTAATTGGATATACTGATTAATTGTTTCTCTTATTAAAGGCTTGTTATAAGCTTGCTTTACACAATCTTTCAGCCACTCTAAAATTTCCTTTCTGTAAGAAATAAGATGCAGCTTATCAAGTTCTTTGTTGTCTATAGAACTCGCACTGGGCTTATGACCGTCTAAAGTCAGATACAGAAGTCTGTAATCTTTCTTAAAATATTTCTTAGCATAGTTATCATACCTCAGAAGTTGATTTTCTTGGTCACCAACATCAACTTTATTCTCAATGATAACTCCACACCCTTTATGATCATCCAAAACAATGTCAACTCGCCCACCAGACTTTTCTGTTTTCTTTCCAATATACATCTCTTTTTTTGAAATTACAGAAGTCGACTCTAAGAAGTCTTCGCCTAAACCAACGTGGTTAAGAAAACTTTTTAAAAACGTGTCCTTCATTCCATGCATACCCTTAGGGTCTAACAGATCCTTAATAAATACAGAATGGATAAGTTCAGACCGTTCCACGCCCAAAGCTGAAAACACACTGTACTTTTCACCTCTTTCCTTCATTTCCTCTTCATGCTGCTTCGCATTACTGTAAACTTTATATACATCTTCAAACAAAGGTCTGAAGTTTTCTACCATACTCATCTTAAATTATTTGTTTCGGTTTGTATTATATATGCAGAAGCGTAAAACAAACTATGCTTACCTCCTGAAAAGAAAAGTAGACAAATAGCAGACTCGAAAAGTCAAACCATTTGTCCACTTTTATAGAGTTCCCACATAAAAAGCTGATTATTGTCCTCTTCCTTATTTTCCTCCGGTCAGTGACCATTGGTTCAGGGAATTCGGGAGCTTAGGCTCCTCCCCTTTCGGAGGGGTCGGGAGAGGCTTTCCTTTTTACTCCAACCCCTTCAGCTGTTCAGCTACCTCGTTGTTGATACGCTTTGCGAAGGCTTCCATTGTCATAGTTGCCTGCTCGCCACCGCCCTGCTGACGCATTGACACAAGATCCTCGGCAGCCTCTTTCTCGCCCACGATAACCATGTAAGGAACACGCTTGAGCTCGTTGTCGCGAATCTTGCGACCAATCTTCTCATTGCGGTCGTCCATGATTGACCGTACGTCGTGCGCATCGAAGTAAGCCTTCACCTTCTGAGCATAGTCGTTATACTTCTCAGAGATTGGGAGGATAGCAACCTGATCAGGTGTCAACCAGAGTGGGAAGTGACCTGCTGTGTGCTCGATGAGAACGGCTGTGAAGCGCTCGAGTGAACCGAATGGTGCACGGTGAACCATCACTGGTGTCTTCTTAGAGTTATCTTCTGCTGTATATTCGAGTTTGAAGCGGTTAGGCAGGTTATAGTCTACCTGAATTGTACCGAGCTGCCAACGACGACCGATGGCATCCTTCACCATGAAGTCGAGCTTAGGACCATAGAACGCTGCCTCACCAAGCTCTACACGAGCGTTGAGACCCTTCTCTGCGCATGCTTCCTTAATGGCTGCTTCGCTCTCTTCCCATACCTCGTCAGAGCCGATATACTTCTCCTTGTCCTCTGGGTCGCGAAGAGAAATCTGTGCTTCGTAGTTATCGAAACCGAAGGTCTTGAACACCTTGAGGATGATATCGATATTATTCTCAAACTCTGCCTTTACCTGATCAGGACGTACGAAGATATGCGCATCGTCCTGCGTGAAAGTACGAACACGTGTAAGTCCGTGAAGCTCACCGCTCTTCTCGTAGCGGAATACGGTTCCAAACTCTGCGATACGCAGTGGAAGATCTTTGTAAGAACGTGGTTTGTAAGCGTAAATCTCACAGTGGTGAGGACAGTTCATAGGCTTAAGCATATACTCTTCGTCCTCCTCTGGTGTGTGGATTGGCTGGAAAGCATCCTTGCCGTAGTGGGCATAGTGACCAGAAGTTACGTAGAGGTTCTTACCACCAATACCCGGTGTGATTACCTCCTGATAGTTGTAAGGACGGAGGAGACGACGCAAGAGCTCCTGCAGGCGCAGGCGCAGCTGTGTTCCCTTTGGCAACCAGATAGGAAGACCCTTACCGACGCGGTCAGAGAACATAAAGAGTTCCATTTCCTTACCAATCTTTCTGTGGTCGCGCTTCTTAGCCTCCTCAAGCATCTCGAGATATTCATCAAGCATCTTCTTCTTAGGGAAGGTGATACCGTAGATACGTGTCATCTGCTCACGCTTAGCATCGCCACGCCAGAAAGCTCCAGCAACGCTGGTTATCTTGACAGCCTTGATAGCACCTGTTGAAACGAGGTGCGGGCCACGACAAAGGTCGGTGAAGTTACCCTGCGAATATGTTGAGATAGTGCCATCTTCGAGGTCCTCTACGATGTGCTCCACCTTATATTCCTGTCCATCGGCAGTAAACTCCTTAACAGCATCCGCCTTAGAGACATCATGACGAACGACCTGCTCGTTCTTCTTAGCAAGTTCGCGCATCTTCTCTTCAATCTTTGGGAAGTCATTCTCAGAGATTGTCTGACCCTCTGCAGGCATCACGTCATAGAAGAAACCATTCTCAACAGCTGGTCCGAATCCGAACTGAATGCCTGGGTAAAGCTCCTGCAAAGCCTCAGCGAGGAGGTGGGCAGAAGTGTGCCAGAAGGTGTGCTTACCTTCTTCGTCATCGAACTTGTACAGTGCGATGGTAGCGTCCTCATTGATAGGACGATTGAGTTCTGTTGTTTCGCCATTTACACCGCAAGATACAACGTCACGGGCGAGAGCCGGCGAAATGCTCTCGGCGATTTGATAACCAGTTACGCCCTGCTCGTATTCACGAACGGAACCGTCTGGGAAAGTGATTTTAACCATACTACAAATTAGTTTTATAAATCAAATATGTGGCAAAGGTACGATTTTTAATTCATAATTCATAATTCACAATTCATAATTATGATTACCGATGTTAATTTAGAACTAAGAGTGCATGATTTAGAATTCATAATTATTCGAACGAAGTTCTCATCAGTACGTCATAATTATGATTACAGATGTAGCTTAGGGGTTAAACGTAAATCAAAAAGTTAACTACGAATTACGCGAATTGTACGAATTACTTAGCAATAATGATTCGTGACATTAGTGCCATTCGTAGTGCTAATCAAAAAGTGAACTACGAATTACGCGAATGACACGAATTACATCGCAATAATGTTAGCGTAATTAGAGAAATTCATAGTCACAAATCATAAAGTTCAAAGTTCAAACCTCAAAGTTCAAAGTTAATAGTTCAAAGTTAATAGTACAAATCATAAAGTTCAAAGTTCAATGCTCAAAGGTCAAAGGATAGATGAAGTTCAAAGTTCAAAGCTTCAACGGACGCTTGTCATCACCTTCAATGCGAAGACTCGGTAGCTTGTAAAATTGCGGAGTGTTAGGTTTCATGGGCTGCTGCTTTGGCTTCCTACCCGCTACGATGTCGGCACGCAGTTGGGAGGCAGCATCGAAGGTCTTCCATCGCTTAAGGATATAATCAAGTTGCTGAAGAGCAGCCTTGCTGTCACCCACTTGATAGAGACAATAAGCACGATTAAACCAATAGTCGCGATTGTCGGGGGTTATATCAAGGGCATGAGAAAAGGCTACGATAGCACTGTCGTAACGCTCCACATGGATATTAGACATACCATAAAGTTCGTAGATATCAGCAATATAGGGCTGTAAAGTCAAAGCACGGCGACAATCATCACCAGCACCCTTATAGTCTTCAAGGTGATACTTTGACAATGCCATCAAATACCAAGCCTCGTATAGATTTGGTTTGAGGGCAACGATACGGGAGAAAATCTGCATGGAAGTAACGTAGTATCCCTGATCAAGCGTCCGCCTCCCCTCCTCCATCATCTTCTTGACGTTGTATTGGGCTGCTGACGGTAATGCCAATAGGCAAAGCAAGGATACTACGATACCACGCAACATAGGCTTACTTACGTGGAGCCTTCACACGATAGTGGCAGCGAACTTTTCCCTGCAGAAGGGCTTTGAGCTTGCTGGTAATCATCTGCTTGCGGAATGCCGAGAGACGATCAGTGAAGACACGACCTTCGAGGTGATCGAACTCATGCTGGATAACGCGAGCAAGATAGCCATCAATCCACTCCTCATGCTCAACGAGGTTCTCGTCATACCACTTTACGTAGACGCGCTTTGCACGTGTCACACTCTCGTGAACACCTGGCAGAGAGAGACATCCCTCTTCCAAGGTCTCCGTCTCAGAGTCATCATACTCAAGGATGTGACCATTGATGAATGCGTGACGATAGTCTTTATACTCAGGGAAGGTGTCTGAGAGTACATCCAAGTCGACAACAACGACACGGATAGACTTACCAATCTGTGGTGCTGCCAAACCTACGCCATCGCTGGCGGTGTTTGTCTCAAACATATTTTGTATCAGTTCTTGGAGGTCGGGATAATCGAGGGGGATATCCTCGGCTACCTTTCGCAACACTGGCTGACCATATGTGTAAATGGGTAATACCATATTCTTTTCTTTCTTTTAAACTTAATAGGTGTCCAACAAGTTTAATCATCAAATAGCACAAAGCTCTATCAGCTTAATAATCAAACGGCTCAAGGCTTTACGAGTCTGATTTCCAAACATTTCGAAGCTTAACAAACATAAGCTTCAAACGGATTAAAGCCCCTTGGACCTCATATAATCTTGTAGGATAATTGTTGCCGAAATCTCGTCAACAAGTCCCTTATCTTCACGGCGAGTCTTCTTCTTAACCCCACCCACAATCATTGCTTGATGAGCGATAACCGACGTAAAGCGCTCGTCATAATAATCAATAGGCAACTCTGGGTGTGCCTTGCGCCAACGATTGACAAATTGCTCCACACGAGCGAGGTTCTCACTCGGTTGACCATTGGGCTGTATAGGCTTGCCAATGACGAGTTGGCTGACCGCTTCCTTTGCGATATACTGGTTCAAAAACTCAAAAAGTTCAGACGTAGGAACAGTCGCCAACCCATTGGCGATGATGCACAATGGGTCGGTGACTGCTAATCCTGTACGTTTTTTACCGTAATCTATCGCTAAAATTCTACTCATTTATCGAGAGAGCAACCAAGCATCAGCGTAAGTAGCACGGAGCTGATTGCGGCTCTGAACAGCTGAAGCCTTGCTGTCGTAAGTAGAAGCAACAACGCGATACATATTGTTACCAGCATTGTAAGCAACCTGAGCATCGTAGCCAGCATTCTTCAAACGCTGCTGCAAGCCCTCAGCATTAGACTTAACGCCGAATGAACCAACAACTACGCTGTAAGCCTTCAAACCAGAACCATTTACAACAGAAACAGTCTCGCGGCGTACTGGCTCATTGTCGTAATTATCAACAACTGGAGCCTGCGTAACTGGCTGAGTCTCTACTGGAGCTACAACAGCGTCCTGCTGAGTTGCGTTGTCTTCAGTATTTGTAGTAGTATTCTGCTCCTGAGACTTAGCCTTCTCGTAAGCCTTCTTGTATGCACTCTCGCTTGACTTACAGCCAGTGAAAGCCATTGCCACACACATAGCTGCGCCCAAAACCATAAATTTCTTCATAATCCCTTAGTTTTTATTGATTATACTATTAATTTACTATGTAATTATCGTGCGAAGTTACAAAATAAGAAGCAGAAGTAAGAAAGCAGCGTCAATAAAGTTTGTTAAATAAACTATTTGTAAGATTTTTAACACAAAAATACTTCCTATCTATTGCTAATATGCGAAACTTTAGCTATATTTGCCATTGATAAAGAAAGAACTATTCATTAACAATAAAAAATAAGAGATTATGAAGACATTAGGTTATGTTTGCGCATTCCTCTGTGGTAGCATCACAGGCGCAGCTCTCGGACTTCTTTTGGCTCCAGAGAAGGGTACAGACACACGTTCAAAGATTTCTGATGCTGTTGACGATTTCTGCAAGAAGCATGATATCAAGCTCAGCCGCAAGGAAGCTGAGGATTTCGTTGAGGATATCAAAGATGCAGCTTCAGACGCTATCTAAATCATAAAGGATGTTCTCAAACGATAAGAACGTAGAAACAATAGCACAACTCGTAGAGGTGCTAAAGCATTATATCGGGCTTCAGTCAGAGTACATGAAGCTCGATGTAATTGAAAAGGTCGTGCGATTACTGACCGTGATTACAATCATGGTTGTCTTCTGCACTATCTTATTAATTTCCCTAATTTATCTCTCCTTTGCTGCAGCCTTTGCATTGCAGACATTGGTGGGCTCACTTATTTGGGCTTTCCTCATTGTTGGTGGTGGCTATTTGCTACTGCTCTTCTTCTTCATCTTACTACGTCGCAGTCTTATTGAACGCCCATTGGTAAGATTCTTGGGAAGTCTTTTAATGTCAAAATAAGCTTATGACTGAACAGACCACTCACTTTGGAACCAATTATAGGTCGCTGAACGACATTCGCTTGCGCAAGGCGCAGCTGCGTACAGACTTGACCAAGGATAGCAACAAGATTGCGGGGTTGTGGAATGAGCTTATGCATAAGCCAAAAGACAAGAACACGCCTACTCAGCGCTTCTCTGGTGCATTCAATGTTGGTGCGGGCGTATTGGATGGACTTATCCTTACGTGGAAGCTCTATCGTATGTTTGGTGGTAAGCAATCATCAAGTCCTTTTAATAAGTTCAGCTTATTCAAAAAGAAAAAGAAATAAGCTATGCGGCAGCTAAATAAGCTGTGGAAACTTCCTACTGATAAGCATTATTTCTATCACTAATAAGCATTATCACAATCATTGAAAGGAGAGGAAGCACGCTTTTCATCCTCTAAGATTACTTGCTTTTTACAACTTTTGCGAGCGGTAATAAAAGTTTCGTTCATACAAAAACAGAGACAATGAAAACACCTTTTTGTCTTGTTTTTTCACATCTTCGCTTTCAATCTACGCTCTTTTGCACATGAAAAGATGCTTTATAACACTTCAAAAGGGCGTTAATTGAAGTCTTACTAACGCCCTTTAAGAACCTTATTAAGCACCTTTACACACGCCATTTTGCAATTACTTGATTATCTTTTAGTTACAAAGGCGGAAGAAAAGCCCCTTTTCTTAGCTTTTACTTACGCAGACCTTGAATTTATGTAAACTTTTTTCTGAGCATGATTCTGCTCATTTCCCACGTAAGATTTAACCTCAAAGTCTAACCCAAGTTTAACAGGCAAAATTATTTTTCATAAACTTTCGGGATATTTTGTGTAGAATCAATTTGATAAATGATTGATAATCAAGTATAGGGTATTGTAATGAGGAGTAAAATCCGATTTGTAGGACACAGTCATATCAAAATTATTTTACTTTGCACTCATGCACGCAAATATAGAGACACGATTCACCCCAGCAACAGGCGACATGGCTCCTTATTATCGCATCAAGGAGTCATATCGTGACGTGCAGGGTCATGTACATTCGCTAATACTCACATTCTTTTAGGCATCTGCTTATTCCAATATTAGAAGCTTCTATTTGATTCACTTTCTTTGTTGTCACGATACACATCCTTCAGTTTATTTCCTCCAAAACGATAACTGAACTTTAAGGACACATTACGTGCGTGAACATTATTCCTGCTATACTCGGAGTATGTAGAATAGACTTTTGTCATAGTTGTAATATTCTGCATGAATGGATCGTTAACAGACAACATAAGCTGAAATTTGCCATTTGTCGGTACATATCTTATATTGGCATTCAGCAATATAATGGATTTGTATTTGGCTAATTCCTCGTTGTAAGGAAACATGTGTGTGTAGCTCATGTTGAAAAGAATGGTTCGAGGCTTGTTAAATGCGATGTCAGCACTACCCTCCAGTTTACCGCTCCATCCCTCTACACTGGGCAAGGGCACACCCTCTAAGTTTGACTTAGACCGTGCATAAAAAAGTTCCGAGCCTGCTTTTATATTCAACCAAGACGTAAGATTTTTCTGATAGGAAACGTACAGTCCGTATTTACTATATTCGATATGGTTCTGGGGAATGGAGTATTGTGAGTTGTCGTCGTTGAAAAATGTTACATAGCCAATGCCGTTTCTTATCTGGTTGTTATATAGAACGGCATACAGCCCCTTGTAGCTGACGTTAAGTTCGGCATTGTGCGTTGTGCTTGCACTGAGGTACGCATTGCCAGAATTGTAATCAGTGGTTGTCGTATAGTATCTAAAAGGATTAAGGTCTAAAAACCTCGGGCGGTCAATTCCGATAGAGTAGGATGCGGAGATACCCAGACCATTGTTATTGTTGTAGTCAAGATTGAAAGTTGGAAATAGCTTGCCGTATGATTGTCGCATACGCTCATCTGTGTTAATTTGAAGTCCTTTGATTGCAGTATGTTCATAACGCACCCCTACCTTTGCAAACAGCTGAGGAAGTAAGTGCCTTGAAAGGGATATATATAGTGCGGAGGTTTTTTCTGAGTAGTTGAAATGATTACTCAGCCTGTCATCCACCAGCCAATCATCATTGGTCTGGTTGAATATATCCATAGCTGTAGTGTTCCTTATGGATGTATAAGCGGCACCAGCCTCGATGTCCATCCAAGAAAAAGGCAATGTCGCATCCAACTTCAAGGAGTGAATCTTATAGTCGTTGTTACCATCGCTTTTCAAATTATCATCGGAAACATTTGTAATCGTGCTTATTAAAGATGAAGTGACCGTATGTTTGTTAAAATAGTTATACGTCAAACTCAGCATCTTTCCATTGGGCGCAAGAGTCCAATCGCAGAATGCAGTTGCACTTGTAGCATGGTTGGGCTTTGACGGCGATGTTGAGAATGACTGATATTTGGTATTTCTATCGATGGTTTCATCTGTGATATAGGAGCGCAGATGTTCGGAATAGTAGTTGACAATTGTACCAAGTTCAACCGTTGATAATGGTCTGTATTTAAGCAGAGTGTTTACATTATACACATCATTATTGAATGTATTATGACGTTTCGAAGACTTTGTATGGTCAGAAAAGGTATATTCGCGATATAGGTCGTTGATGCCTTTGGTGCTGTAATAATTCAGATTGACGCTATAGTCTACCTTCTTTGCGGCTTGTCTTAACCCTACTCCCAAAGAACTATTGACGTGTTCTTTCAAGATTAGATTGGCATCTAAATTGCCCCCAATTCCCAACGTCTTATCATTCTTCATCTTTATGCTGATGTAGGCAACATTTGCATCAGCAGGATATTTAGACGGCGGAACTGTGAGCAATTCTATTCTATCAATATCTTCTGCCCGTAGGTTTTTTAGATTGACCAGCGACTCGGCATCGGAGGCTTCCAACAATTTTCCATCTATGATATAACGCACACTGTTTTTCCCAGCCACATTAATGGCATCACCAATCTGAGAAACTCGTGGCACACGCTGTATGGCTTCCAAACCATTCAACCCTTTGGCGTATGGGTCGTTTTTAATAATATAGGTGATGCTACCTGGCTTATGGGTAATCACGACTTTAGATCCTACAACCACGACATCTTGTAGGTTCCACATCTTGTAATATTCAAGTGAATCAGCCTTTAGTGTATCCGGAAGAGACATATATATATTTGAAAGACCAATTGGTTGAGATAATGCAAATGCTACCGATGGAAAGAGAAAAATAAAAACAATTGAATATATGTGTTTTATTCCTACGATTTTATAGAAACGCGAAAACATCCTGAAGTTCACAAAAGTATACAGCAAGTTTCTTGTTGGTTTAACAAGAAACTGTACCACTATCCCCAAACGAGCAAAGAACGGCACGTTTACCCCAAGTGACAACACACCAATGAAACTATGTAATATTTTCATGACAGCAACTTGCATATTTTTTATGTTCATATAGTATTTCATTTTAGCGATGCATTACTAATATAGAGCGATAGAGCAGAGACGATAACATAGTTATTGATAGTATGCTCAAATCTGTCTGTGTTAGCAATGAGTATAGTTATATATTTACAAAAATAGTTATTAATTGGTAGATTCAAGTACCAAGTGCGAATTTACTCAATCTTTTTGTTAAAAACAAATATTGGTGATTTAAAATTTAATTTTTCTCTTGGGCTACTATTAATTTTGTTCTGTATATCACTCCATATTCCGAAAGAAAAAAACTCCCTATAATTATGAGAATTATAGAGAGCTTTAAGTTTATCGAATTGAAGAATTCTATTATTTCAAATACTTCTTCAAACGCTTTTCAAGAAGCATATAATGTGCTTTCAAATCAGGAGAAGAAACACGTGGAATGGTTGTTTCTAACAAAGAAAGCAACTTCTGCGCATACTCTAATTGGAATTCAGAAGTGCGATTGACAGTTGTTCCCCACAAAGGTTCTGGCTCACCATAGCCATTACCGAAGTTAAGAAAATGAGTATCATCATCTAAACTTCGTTGTCTGTCTGCCAAATAACAACATTCCGTATGCTCTTTTTCAGCCTCATTCCTTCGTAACATATTCGTAATAACACTATTTACAGAAGTCAAAGGCGCTTGAAGATTATGAACATTAGGTGCTTGCTTCATATCAGAAACACCCTCTTGCAATAAGTCGACATAGAGTCGTTGCATAGAGAGGTCAGCCACTGAAAGATTCTCTTTACCGGCAATTGTCTTGCCAAAGACATCTTGATAAACATCCTCCATATACTCAATTGGCGAATAAGAGGTAGAGTCAAGATAATATGAAATAGCAAGCTTTGACGTTGCCATCATAGCAAGCGACTGCACATCACGAGCTAAAATCTTAAAAGGCTTGTTTGCTCCGAATGGTAGTTTCTTCTCAATCGTATCGTTACCCAACGTCGCAAACGTGCGTGCTTGTTTCAGAAGCCATTGCACAGACTCTTTTTGCTTAGTCTTAGGCACAACCTTATAGCGTGGTAAGCCCGACTTCTCGCTTGTTTGATAGAGGTAGATGCCAGGGACATTAATACTAACATTACGTACATAATGCATAGCTTGAGACAGCACCTCATTATATAACTCAGCCTTACGATTATCGCCATCCTCATCACCAATCCAATGATCAAGGTTCTTGAGAATCATTCGAAGATTGTCCATACCATAGGTAGACGACTTTACAGGGTCGTCACCGAGGTCTTCCTCAATAGCAGAAGGGTCATACTTCGTTCCCGTTTGCTGTAAGCCATAACGATAGAAAGGGTCGCCTTCATGCTTTTCAGCCAACAAACGCAGCTGTTTCGCATCATCCTCAAACCCTTTCGAACCAGGGAAAAGTTTGTAAGCCCACTCAATAGCATAGTAGTCATAGACACCAAGACGCGGCGGAGTAAGTTTAACGCCGTGGTCAGTAGGTTGTGCAACATAATTAAAACGTGCATAATCCATGATTGAAGCCGTTGTACCATACTTTTGTGTGAAGGCAGGAGAACGCAGCGAGTCGGTTGGAAGTGCTGCAGATGCTGCCATGTTGTGCATAAATCCAAGCGTATGACCAATCTCGTGCGCAATAATATACTCGAGTGTCTCCTCTATAATACTGTCAGGCATCTGCGCTCCACGTGCACGAGGGTCAATCTGTGCCGTCTGAACAAATCGCCAGTTGTTAATCGTGTTTACAACATCATTATAAACAAGGACGGTAGCATTGATTACTTCTCCTGTGCGAGGGTCGGTCCACGATGGTCCCATAGCATTCTCAACGTCAGTAGGTAAGTATCTGATACAAGAATACTTGAAGTTATCTGGGTCGAAATTAGGGTCGTTCTCAGGGAAGTCTGCCACCTGCATGACATTCTTAAACCCAATACGTTCGAAAGCCTTATTCCACCATAGAACACCAGCTTTGATAGCTCGTTTCCAAAGTGGAGGGAATGTATTCTCTACATAATAGACGATTGGCTTTGTTGGTTCGCAGAGTTCGCCAGCAAAGTAGGCAGCTGTATCCTTCGGTACAAGTCGCCAACGCTTAACGAATGTAGCTTTATCAATTGACCCATCCTTCTTAAGAACATCCTTGTTCATAAGAAACATTCCCACACGTGTATCACTCAAACGAGGTGTCATCAAGTCGTTTGGTAACAGTGCTAACGTAAAGTTTACGCCAATCGTTACGGGATAGTTGGTGATAGGCGAACCTTTCTTACCAGAGAGACTAATGATGTAATGCCTATCCATACCGACACAGGCATTCTCATCGAAGACTTTTAGTTTCGTCACCCTTGTAAGATTATCTTTCAAAGATGAGTTTACAGTGTATGACCCTACATTTTTTGCAATCACTGGGAAGAAGCGATTCTCCTTTAGAATAAAGGACGAAGCATCGAACAGCACGGCTCCAGTGGAGTCGTTATGTGCCTTGATAGGGAATGAAAAGAAATCAAGATTATCATAGTTCAGCCTTGCTGCAAGCGTAGCTGAGGGCTGATTCTTTGGCACAAACAAGTCGGTATTTACCACCTGCATCACCACAGAACTATCTTTCTCTATGAAGCGTACATGCACTAAGTTGGAATTCTTAAAGCCTAAGTCACCCATCTTAGGATTTGACACTGACGAAATGGTTACGCCAATAATCATGTCACGACCCAAAGACTGCTTCGGAAGCTCCATCAATATACGTCCGTCAGTCTTATGAAACGATACAAAGCTACCACGCACCGACTCCGTCAGTTGCTCGGTGAGGGCACGCTCGTAAGCCGATTTCTTTTCTGTTTGTGTGCTCTGCGTCTTCTTCTTACGTTTTGAAAACGGGAAAGCCGCTCCCGATGTTGCGACCAGAGAGAAGAGAAGCAGAAGTAATAGTATGCGACGCATTAACTGATTAGCTATTAATGAATATTTCATTGTCCATCCTCCAAAGCTTTGTTCACCTTAAAGAGCAACATAGAATAATGTGAGTGTGCATCAGGTGAGAGGTTTGCTTTGACACACTTCTCCAACATTGGCTTAAGCTTCAACAGTGAAGTGTAGAAGTAAATAGCCGAGCCATCTAACAAAGCAGCATCAACTGTTGGTGCGAGTGAGGCTGTAGGGTTACCATAGGCAGTGCTACTCGTCTGACTGCCGTTAACCGATGTAGACTGAAGTGCCGCTGGACCATTACCACCCTGCTTGTTAGCCTTGTCGATAACCGCACGTGAATACGTTAGATAAGCACGTTGTAACACTCGCTCCTCCTGAGATGGAGCCTTACACAATTGTGCACTTTGGAAGAGTGAAGAGAAAAGGTCGTCGAAATATTCTTTCTGACTATAACTCTGTGATGACAGATGTGATGCTACTGCCAAGCGTGTACGAACACCAAAGAGGTCATATCCAATAAACTCTAAGAGCTGGTCGTAATAGCTTATAGCCATGAATCCCTTACGCTCAAAGCTTGGGTTAGCATATTGCTTAAAATGCTTTGCCTGATTTAAGCACCATAACATCGCCTGACGCTGACGCGCTTTAGGTACCACCTCATAGCGAGGAACACCCGATGTTACTTTCATATCGTTTAAGAAGATACCACCAACATTGCTCAACACACGTTTGAAGAAAGCATATCTCTGCTGAGAGATTGCCAGATATAACTTCTCTTTGATGCGACTGTCATCATCGTCTTTCACCCAGTTATAAAGGTTGTTTTCAACGATTTGCATATTACGCAATCCATATTCGCTTGCCTTAATCGCATCACTACCCAATGCACCTTCTTGTACACGTGGATCCCAAATCAATGAAGAAGTTCGGAAGAAACGATAACGAGGATTCTGTACACGCTTATCAACCATCTTCTCAAGTGCATCGGTTTCAGCACTTAAACTTGTCTTTGATGGGTCGAAATAACGATAAGCCCATTCAATAGCATGCTTGTCATACTGTCCAACATTCTCTGGCATATAAACAACACCCTTATCACTTGGCTGAGCAACATAATTAAAAGGTGTATTAGCCATTATTGATGCAGCAAGATTGTTGGTATGTGTGAATGTGCTATTACGAAGAGAGTCAACGGGATAGGAATACGAAGCTCCTATATTATCAAGCAAACCAAGGCTTCGCCCTACTTCGCATGCTACCATGTACTTCAATCCTTGATTGAACTTGTCTTGTGGAAGATGAGAAGTACGCATTGTGGCATCTGATGCTGCTGAACCTAAGAATAACCAACGGTAAATCTGATCACCGACATTGGCAGGAACAAACACAGAGGCATTGATGATTTCTCCTGTTTGTGGGTTCGCCAAAAAAGAAGATGTAACCTTTTCTGCTGTACTTGGCACGTATCGAATGCAAGAATAGGCAATATCGCCTGCATCGAAGTTATGGTCATTCTTTGGGAAGTCTAAGGCTTCAATAGCCTTTTGATAACCCGCTTGTTCGAAAGCCTTATTCCAAAGTTCTACTCCTTGCTTTATCGCATTCTTCCATTCAACAGGGAAGGCATCATCAATATAAAAGCATATGGGCTTAACAGGCTTTGATAACTTACCTTGTTCGTAAGCCTTTAGATTCTGTGGAACAAGGTTCCAACGTTGTGCTATGAATGTTTGCTTGCTTTTTGCTATGTTATTATCGAAGGTGAGTTTAGATACAGATGCTATACCAACACGCGAATCTGTTACGCGTTGGCGCATCTTGCTATCTGGCAATAATGCTAAACTATAGGTAACACCTACGGTCGTTGGAATCTCACTCGCAACTGGTAAAGACATGAGTGAGGCAGTGAGTAGATAGTTGAAATCAACGTTTATCGTTATATTACGATCAAAACTCTTAATCGTTCTAACATAAGACATTTCGCTCTTAGGCGAAGCAGACAATGCTAAATCACCCGACTTCTTTGGAATAATGGGTAACATACTGTTAGGACGTGCCAAGAGATCTGTTGCATCTATCACGATAGCCGAACTATCATTGTTGTAAGCAGCAATCTTAAAGCCCATCAAGACTGGGTCACGATAGCTAATCTTCAAGGCTTCTTGCATCTCAGCGCTTGCACTACCATCTGAATAAACCACACTGTTAGGTGTCTTCATCACCAAGCTGCTGTCTTGAACTTCGAAAAAGAAATGCAAAGGAGTAAAGCTCTTTGTACCAATGGTCAGATAGGTTGGGTCTGTTGTTGAGGAGATACCACCACCCAACAACATCTCTTTATGCAAGTATTTGACAGGGACTTCCAAGTAGAGCTTCCCATCACTCTTATGTACAGTGATAAACTTACTACTTGCAGTTTCCTTCTTCTTGTCCTTAAATAGTTTATCGTATTTTGTTTCCTTCTTAGCTTTTTTGTCTTCGTCGCCTTTTTTATCATCGGCAAAAGCCCTAACATTAACGCACAATAGTAATAAGCCTATTCCTATTGTGCGCAGTGTTACCATTATATTGTTTGTTTTCATGTCGGAATTATGGTTTGAATGTGGCATGTAATCTCCTTACATGCCACGTTCATTATTGTCTGTATGTAATGCTCTTGATACGTCCAGTAATATTCTTTTTCGCCCAAAGCAATTTGTTTTCGTTCATATCAAAACAGTAAATGCTTCCCACAAGCTGACCTGAAACCGCGTTTGTAGCTACATAAAGCTTATTGCTTCCTTCTAAGATGAGCATATCAGCGATAGTCTCACTGGCATCTCCAAAGGTTGTTAATGCGCTTTGTGGGAAATTACCACCAGACAATACGTTGTAAGCATACAGCTTATTACCAGCAGAATAGTAAACTAAGTTCTTCTCTGCAGATACGCGTACAACTGATTGTGTGGTCAAACCCGCAGTAGCTGGTACAACAGCCTCATCTTTTACAACTGCTGCCTCAACCTTAGTAGCTGTAGAAGGATAGAAGCCTGGGAAGATATAATAGCACTTAAACTTTGATGAAGTAGCATTCCATGTGAGTAAAACGATGTTACGCTCATTGTCAACAGGTCCCATACCAACAAGTGTTTCACCCGTAAACTTACCTTTCAATAACTCAACAGGCACCTTACCTGTAGCCTGTACCTTTTGTGCTACCAATCGTCCTTCAGCATTATCAAACATTACGTAGCCTTGTACATAACGTAGGTCTTGCTGCTTCCAAGCTGTAGCAGCATCAGCTAAAGATATGTCGGAACCTAAAGCATCCTTTATTGACTTACCTAAGTTGAAGGGTGTTGTCTCTGAGAGTGTCAATCGGTTTGGCACATGATTTACCATCGTCAGCATTGACTTTGGATATGTCAAGGCACTCTTTCTAAGATATGTAACATCGCCTGTACTATTAGTAGTGAAGCGCATATTCATCAGATTACCGTCGAACTCATAGATAGTACTTGGACTCCCCACGGCAACAAACAAGAGTGGAGTCTTGTTATCACGTGCTAACGCATAATCAATTCCCTTAGGTTCTCCTGTGAAATCAATGCTTGGGTTATTCTTTTGCAGAACATCCAAGTCAAAAGTCTTTGTACTTCCTTCCTCGGGCAGATAAGAAACAATTGTCTTTCCGCTATTACTTGCTAATATGTAAAGACCATCAACATAAGAGTATTGTACATTTAGTCCAAACTCATAATATTGAATATTATCTCCATTGCTCACCTTTAATCGACATGGAAAAGAGCCGAAGTCCTTACAAACATATTTAAGAGAAGCATCGGTCGATACAACCTTACCATTTACTTCCCACTCATAGTCAACCTTCTTTTGCTCATTTGTCTGTACGACATTAGGCGAAATCTTCAATGTATCCCATCTATTAAGGGTATATTTCTCCTGTAAGTCCTGTGCCAATGACAACTTAGACGAATTGCCAGAAGGACCATAAGACTCGTCTTTTATACATGACTGAAATGACAATGCCACTAATGGGAGTGCCAAGAGAAGATATAAATATTTCTTTATCATCTTATTTCTTATTTATCTGTTTACCAATATTCATTCTATCATAAGGTATAATCATCGTTTTTCGTAAGCTAAAGTCCCTTATTGAAACGATACTCCGTGTACACTCGATTATACCTTAAGACAAGTAACAATACCTATCCTACTTTTTACAACTCATCTGGATGCGCTGCAAAGTAAGCAACTACCTCTTGTACATGCTGATACAGATAGCCTTGTGCCGTTACATCAGAGCCTTCTATGATATCTCTGATAGTAGCCTCATTACTGTCATAATAAGCAAGTAACTTACGATACTTGTTTTTGGTAAAGGCTCCTAAACCCCAATAACTCTCCATCACTTCCCAGAAATCAGGCTTAGAGAGTACGTTGTTAAAGGTTATTTTTACCGTATTGTTCTTGGTAAGTCTTGTTCCCAACTTATCCTTCCCTACTAAATTCAATACCAATCGTATTGAATCATCCTTATCTTCTGACAAGTTAGCACGTATCAACGTTACAGGAACATAGGTACGATAAGCATTAGGAGCGAAACGCAAGGTGTCAGCATTAAGTGTGTAATGCTTCCCTGCAACAGCTGTTGTACCCTTACCAACTTCTACACTGAAAGACTGCGCCTCAGCAGAAAGATTACCTACGAGCTGCACAGGGAGATAAACCACGTGTGTAAGTGTATCAACAGGCTTTACTCCGAATGAGTAATTCACAACGGTATCACCTGGTTGTGCATAATAGAAGCTAACTTGATTTGTTGGTTCAAACATGCCGTCAGAACTATGTTCACCATCAAAGTCGACGTTGCTGCATGCTGCAAACATGGTTACACCAGCGCAAACAAGTAGTATATTTCTTATTGTTTTTTTCATTTTCATAAAGTGTTTAATAACTTACTGTCCTCCGAACTCTTTCTCCGTTTCTGGCCAAGGCAAGACGAAGATGGAATTAGATGGCTGACGTGTGGTAATACCTCTAAAGTCAGTAAATGCTTTGTTATAGTGCTTTAACGCATAGAACGTTTGTCCTTCTCCAGGCATCTCACGCATACGCTCACGCAACATCTCCTTATTGAAAGCCTCGCGTGTTGCTACCTTTGCGCTATCAACATCCTCTAATCCACGACTTTTTCTTACTTCATTGAGTAATCTAACAGCCTCTGTCTTATTACTATCGTATGTACATTCACTTAAGATATAATACATCTCTGGCAAACGGATTAGTGTCAAGCCCTGTAAAGGATTGCTATTCACCTGTGCATCACTTTCTAAGAATCTTACAAAAGAATAGGTTTTCAAACCATCTGGTGTAGTATTCTGTCTGTAATAGCCCGTGTAACGCAAGTCTGTACTTGTAGCCGAGAAAGCTGATGTCTCATACAGATTCTCAAGATCTCTACGCCCTTCAGTGAATGTACCACGTGCTGTCTGTGATAAGAAAAGTGTAGAGATAGTGCTTGAAAGCGTATTGTTATACAAGCCGAAGATCAATTCTCCTGCTGCAGGGAAACGCTTTACATCACTCAATGAGCTATACTTCTTCAATGAGAAGTTATTGGTTGCATCGATTACCTGCTTAGCATACTTAGCCGCATTTGCCTCGTCACCCATAGCATAGTAAACTCTTGCCTTTGTAGCAGCCACAGCATACTTATTAAAGAACACAGCACGTCCTTTCAGATAGTCACTGGAAGCTGTTGTCTCAACGTTTACTACATTATCGTTCTTCAAAAGTTCTTCAGCTTTATCCAAATCCGACAATATTGCCTCATACGTTTTATGCAAAGTCAATAACTTCTTATTATTGAGGTCGAAAGTCGTTGAGTATGGTATACCACGTGTTGATGCATTGCTTTGACCATAGTCTTCTGCAAAAAGACGAACAAGGTCGAAGTGCATAAAGGCACGTAAGCCATAGCACTCACCACGCATCAAAGGCAGCTCCGCATGCTCAAACTTAGCATTTTCTGTTTGATCAATTATATTATTGACGTATGCTATTGCTTGATATTGCTTTGTCCAAATAGCATCAACGATTGAGCGTACATCACTACGCATATAATCGTATTGTCCTACGAAGTAGCTTGTCTCTGATGAGTTATCGTAACCAAAGATTTGTCCTAACTGGTCTACGAAACCAAAGCCTAAGTTGCCACCATATAAGTCTGATGTTGCCATACTACCATAAGCACCATACATTGCATTACGGAAACCACGGATAGATGAGAACTGCTCTTCCTCATCAACTTGTCCTGCTGGTTGAACATTTATAAAGTCGTTACACGATACCACAGATAGCATCATGACAGCACCTACCAATAGTTTTGTATAATATGATATTCTCTTCATATTCGTTTTTTCTTATTGTTACCTAAATAGTCTTTCACCATTATATTAATGTGTCAGCCATCATCGGTTTAAAATCCAAGTCTTACTGAGAACTCTACACTTCGCTCATAAGGATAACTTAATCCGCGCTCACGTTTTACAGATGAGAGGTAGAAGAGGTCGTTAGCCAACATCTCCAAGTGTAAACGCTTCAAGCCATATCGCTTAATGAATGTCAATGGCACTTCGTATGCTAACGAGAGACTGCTCAGCGTGATATAATTATTTGTCTCAACAAATCGTGATGTCTGCATAGGTACGCTTGAATCGCTAATTCGCTTGTACTTTGCTTGCTGACCTATTTCCTTCCATCTGCTGCTAAATACGCGTTCGTCAGCGTTATAGCGTGGGTCGGCACCCTCCACCTTACTTGCTAACGTCTGGTTATAGACAGCTCCACCGAAAGAATAACGCATAGACATTCCCATTGAGAACTGCTTATAGGTAAGGTAAGAACCTATTGAACCCATACCGAATGGCGTGGTATCGCCATATACTACCTTGTCATTAGGATCGTAAACGAACGTAAGGCTGCCATCACGTTTAATGAAAACTTCGTTACCCGTGATAGGGTCGATACCAGCTGAAGAAACTACCTTCAATGCTGTCAACGACTGACCTTCCTCATAGATAGGCAACGGTGTCACACCACCCTTTGCTTGGTTCTTCTCGTTTTGTTCACGAAGAGCGTTACTAATCTTCTTAATCTTATTCTTGTTGTAGGCATAGTTAAGGCTCAACGACCACTCCCAATCCTTATTCTTGATTGGAATAACACGTGTCTGGAACTCGAATCCATGGTTCTCTACCTCTCCGACATTCTCACGTGACGTGGTGATACCCAATGATGGAGCCTTAGTAATGTCAAGCAACAAGTTGTCTGTATTCTTTACATAAACATCTGCCGAGAAGTCCCAGCGTCCTTTGAACATTGTGAGATCAAGACCGAGGTTGGCACTGAGTGTTCTCTCCCACTTAAGGTTCTTGTTTCCAATACCCATTGGTACGGCACCAATACCTTTTATATAGTTAAGACCTGCCAAACTGGTATACATTGTCAACGCCTGATAGGGTTCAAACGAGATGTTTCCAAGATAACCCAAACTTGCACGAAGCTTTAACAACTGGAAAGGTGAACCTTTAAGGAACTTCTCATTATGAATATTCCATCCTGTTCCCACACTCCAGAAAGGAGCGAAACGAGAGTTCTTACCAAACTTAGACGAACCTTCATAACGATAAATCACATCTAAGAAGTAACGGTTATCCCATATCGTGTTAAGGTTTACGAAGAAACCTGCACCATTATACTTATTGTCTACACCACCTGGTTTACCTGTTGGATAGTTTCCTGCCAACAATGGGTGGGCTACATTGTCTGAATAATAACCTACAGAACCATACCTACTACCATCGACAGAGTTTGACTCAATCGTTGCACCTGCCATCGTGGTAAGGAACAGCTTACTAAATATATAGTTATTGTATGACACCATCAACTTACCCTGATAAGTAGTTGTACTGGTGAAAGTCTCTGTCAGGCTTCCTCTGCGTGACACATCGGCTACGTTCTTAATCTGATCTGCCGAGAATGGTGACACAAAGTTACGTCCTTCATATTTCGTTTTTTGTATTGAGAAGTCTCCATCAATTCTGAACTTCTCACCCAACCATAACTGAAGTGTTGTTGTGTTTAATACGTCAAGCGTGTTTCCTCTGTTGAAACTACCTAACGATGCCTCATACAAAGGGTTAGAGAGGTCATAATTCAACTTTGGTTTCAATGCGCCATACTCATCATATGGATATTCATATGGGTTCTGCTTCACCCACTCAGAGAAGTCACCATATGGCGACTGAGTTGATTTTACAGACGAGATAGTAGCCGTATTACTGATAAAGAACTTACCAGAAAGGTTATATGAGAGCTTGAAGTTTGTTGACAAACGCTCACGACTCGAACCCTTCATTACACCTTCCTCATCTCCATAACGCACACCTAAGTTGTATCGTGCGTGTTCATCACCTCCGTCGATACTTACACTATGCTGTGAAGAAACCGCATTACGCAGTGGCCTCTTAATCCAATCGGTTGTTACACCGTCTTGAATCTGGTTGTAATAGTATGCATACTTGTTTTGCAGCGCATATTGGTCCGCTAAGTTGGTCGCTGTGTAAAGACCTGCCAAACGCTCGTACTCAAGCTTTTGTGATGCTGAGAGCAATTTATAATCGCTCAAATCAGGAGTTGACAAACGTAATGTTCCGTTATAATTAAAACGCAACTTACCACCCTTGAGTGCCTTCGTTGTGATGACGATAACACCTGCAGAAGCCTTCGCACCATAGAGTGCTGATGCCGATGCATCTTTGAGTACGGTGATTGACTCGATATCGTTCATATCCATATCATTGACATAGTCTACCTTTACCTGCGAACCGTCAACAACGAATACAGGTAAGTTAGCTTGACCTGAGAAGGTAGCGCGTCCACGAATATTGATATCAGCAATCTTATTTGGGTCAGATCCGCCAAGGTTATCTTCTAACACGCTAAGACCTGGCACAAAGTTAGCCAAACTCGTAAGTACATTCTTTGTACCAACAGATAACAATTCGTCTTTCTTTATAGATACCTGCGAACCTGTAAAACTGTTTCTATTCTTTGTAGCAAAACCTGTTACGACAACTTCACCCAACTCACCAACGTCTTCCTGCATCGTGAAGTTACCTGCCGTACCATTCTTTACCTTTTTCTCTAAAGGCTTATATCCTATATAATTAAAGGTGAGCGTAACCTCTGGCAAGTCGGTATTAATCTCATACTGACCGTCCAAATTCGTAATATAACCGCCATTAAAGCCTTTCATTCGGATGGTTACACCAGGCAAAGGCAGACCGTCTTTATCGGTTACCTGTCCATATACTCCCTTCCGTTTCTCTTGTGTTGGTTTACGAACAAGTTTCACGCTGTTGCCATCAATACTATAGCTAAAACCAGTCTTATTAAAGACTTGTCCTAACACGGCACGAACAGGCTGCGCTTGTGCGTCAATGTTAACTTTCTCCGCTTGAGATAGTAGTTCGGGAGTCACATCAAATTGTAATCCTGTTTGCTTTGACACTTCATCTAAGAAGGTCTTCATGTCTGTTTGCTTCATAGACAGCGTCACAACCATCTTATCGACATCTTGTGTTTGTGCCGATACGGTTGACCCTATACTAAGCATTAACATCAGAGCCAGTACTGCCCAAATTCGTAATACGAGATTACTTTTTTGCATTTCTTTTCTCATTTCCCCTCTGGTACTTTAATGTTTAGAACTATTCTTATAAATTAAAAAGTAGAATACAAATTATACTGATATTCTTTTTATTAAAGCCGCTTTTTAAACAGCGAATCTACAAAAGTACACAAAAAACAAAAACCTTGCAAATATTTTTTAAGTTTATATATTAAAAACATATCATTTCATAACATCTATCACAAATATTTGATTAAAACCTAAAATATTATTTCTTTGCCTATTCTTTACATTGTCTTTCTGCCATTTATGCCTTCACTTAGCCACAACCAACAAACTCATGTAAATATTTTTTATACATCTTGAATTTTATATATGGTCTTTAGCCTTCGAAAAGGGGCTTAATAGGCTTCTAAAAGATGCCCTTTTGAAGTCTTACTAACGCCCTTTTAGACTCTTAATAAGCACCTTTTAAAATACAGGTTAGTAACATACTGTGTACCTGATAGTTACAAACACCTTTAGAAATGCTATTTTATACGCATGAAAAGGAGATTTAACCCGAAGTTATGTAAAGATATTTCGTAATAATAAAAGAAGACGTTTATAAGATAGTATACAAAAAACGGGATTACCTTCGTAAAGGCAACCCCGTAAAACTATTGTAACTTAGGATTATTTAATGTAATAAAAATACTGCTTCCAACCTAATGGAAAGGTTATTATGCAGAGACTTATAACGTCTTTAGATATGAATCTATTAACGTAACTTATAGCCCTTGAACGCATAGAACAAGATATAACCAAAGCATACAAAGCAAAGACCATAGGCATATCGAGCATCTGAAACATCCTTTAAAAGACCAAACAGTACTGTAATTGCTGCTCCACCGATAAGTCCCATCGTCAAGAGTGATGAACCCTTCTTGGTAAACTTACCCAAATCCATCAATGCCAAAGGCCAAAACGCTGGCCACATCAGTGAACATCCTAAAGCCATGACACCGACACTATATATACTGTAAACTCCAGGAAGAAGAACAACAAGAGTCGTTCCCAACAAGGCTACGAATGAACAAATCTGCAAAGCACGTGTCTGAGAAAGATACTTAGGAATCAGAATGATTCCTGCTATATATCCAATACTAATACTAATCGGAGTTATCCAAGAATAGTTTTCTGGATGAGCAAGTCCTAACTCATTCGCATAGTCAATGAGCGTTCCCAACACGATAGTCTCTGCACCAACATAAAAGAAGATGGCAATGGCACCCAGAACCAAGTGTGGGAACTGGAAAACAGACTTCTTACTGTTTGCATAAGCAGATACTTCTTGGTCAACCTCATCAGTCTCACTGCTATCCTCACCTGCTGCCTTCACCTCTGGCAATGGTGACAAAAGAGCCACTACACCTAAAGCAACGAACAGACAAATAATCACAGCAAAAGGTTTACCTAAATCATCTATAGCAACACTACCTGAAGCACCTGCGAAAAGAGCAATAAAGAGGGGTGACACTGGCCAAGCTAACTTGTTGATCATACCCATAATAGAGATACGCTTTGCAGCACTCTCCGTTGGTCCCAATATTGTCACATAAGGATTTATAGCTGCTTGTAAGAAGGTGTTAGCCGTTCCACAGAAAAAGGAAGCTGCAAGAAACAAAGGAAAACTCTTTGCATCTGCCGAGAAGATAAACACTCCAAAACCTACAGCAAACATTCCGAACGCAATAGCCATCGTACGCTTATATCCTATCTTGCTAATTAACATTCCCGCAGGATAGCCAAAGATAAGGAAAGGCAAGAATGTTGCACCAATGAGCATATATGCTTCCATTGAAGAAACACTTAACGACACCTTCAATACTGGAACCAACAATGAATTTATACCCAAGGCAAATCCACAAGTGAAAAACATAAGCCCTAAGAATGCCATAGGGACAAGGAAACTCTTTTGTTCTTTCATAAGTCTACTATGCAACACTATTGATGAATACTTCACTTAAATAATATGGGACAACATGACATCTTCTTTTGTTGATTAGAGTAATGTTATGTCCACGAACAAATCCCTAAAACCTATCATCAACAACTGACATACTCCATCATATTAAACTGTTGGAAGGCCCAACAAATATTACCCTGCATTCTGTCATTTCAAGAAAAAACCTAACCCAAGTGTTGCAATAAAAGTCACATTAAATCTTGATTGACGATGCAAAGGTATAAAAAAAACGCAAAAAACTATCACAACTTGATAGTTTTTCGCGTTTAATCTCTTTGTTTGAGGATTATAAAGCTATTATTTCGTACGCCTGAGTATCTCATCACGGCATTCTTCCATCAGCCATTTTGGCGTACTCGTAGCCCCACAGATACCTACTGTTTCAACTCCTTCAAACCAACTCATATCGATTTCGTCTGCACTCTCAACTTGATGGGAGTTTGGGTTTACACTCAAACATTCGTGAAAGAGGACCTTACCATTTGAACTCTTACGGCCTGCCACAAAGAGAATCAAGTCGTGACGGGCAGCAAAGGTAGAAATGTTTGGCATACGATTAGCAACCTGTCGGCAGATGGTATCAAAGCTTTGGAACTTTGCCTTTGGTGAGATATGACTTTGAATGTATTCTATAATCTTATGAAACTCATCCAAACTCTTTGTCGTCTGTGAGTAGAGATAGATATCATTATTAAAGTCTAACGCCTTAACATCTTCAAACTTCTCTATCACAATCGCCTGACTATGGGTCTGACCTACGAGTCCAAGCACCTCGGCATGACCATTCTTTCCAAAGATAACAATGGAAGAGGAGGCACTAAGCTCTTGTCCCTCGCCTACTGCAGGAGGAAGAGAAACAGAAGAAGTAGAGGTTTCCACCGCTTCATTCGTTACTGGCTTAAGGTTTGAAGGTTCATCAACAGCAGCTCCGCCCTTTGAAGATATCATATAAGAAGGTTGACGACCTTTCTCATACTGTGTCTTAATACGACGCTGAAGGGCAAGAACCACAGGGCAAGTAGCATCGATAATCTCAATGTTATTACGTCTTGCAAGTTCGTAAGTCTCAGGTGGTTCGCCATGTGCACGCAGCAAAACCTTCACGTTATGTAGTTCGCGCATCTGCTCATGATTAATCGTGATGAGTCCTTTCTTTGTGAGGCGTTCCACCTCCATACTGTTATGTACGATATCACCTAAGCAATAGAGCTTTGTACCCTTTGCCAATTCTTCTTCGGCTTTCTTAATGGCAGTGGTCACACCGAAGCAAAAACCACTACCGTTATCTATCTCTATTTGAAGCATTTCTTTTTAAGGAATTAAGGAGTTGAGAAGTTAGGGGGGTTAAGATAACATCCCCTACTCCACAACTCTATCATATAACTTGTTTACTCGTTTACTTGTAGACTTGTTCACTTGTCTACTCATCTACTTGAAAATGAATAGAGTTAAAACAACACTTTGAATCGACAACTCTATCAAATAACTTGTTTACTCGTTCGCTTGTCAACTCGTCTACTCATTTACTCGTATAACCTCTGCACCTGTACGTCCACTATACTCTGGTGCGTATGCACATTGCGCAGTGCAGGTTCCTGTCTGATAAACACCTGCTCGGTCAATATAATATTCTGTCTCAACGACATGCTTACCCTTTGCCATCTGATCGAAGTAGTAATTAGTGGTGTAATCCTTTGGAGCAATGTAGTATCCCCAATGATATCCACTCAACTGACTAACAGGCTCAAGGCAGGCAGCACGCTTGTCAACTACTTGTACAAAGTCGTAATCACGGTCAGCAATGATCGTCAAACGGATACGCACCTTGTCACCAACTTTAAGGTTCCTTCCTCTCTTCAACAGTACGCTATCAACCAAGACCTCACGCTTAATCTTCAAGCCAGATGAAGCATCAGAGATATCTGTTGACGTCTGGAAGAACTGCGCATAGACAGCACCCCAGCTTGTGCCAGTGCTTGTCTTGCTGATAACCAAATCATGACTTTCAGACGATTGGAAATCAACTGGCTGTGTAGCCTTCACATAACCCAAACCTGCCGTAGGCTGTGTTGTCTGCAAGGGTTTGTTATCAAGCATCAACGTAGCATGCTCTCCATTCTGCATCAACCAATTGCCATTGTTCATAAATGCCCAAATAGCATTCACTGAGTTCAATGGTGTGTCCCAAGCCTGCGTACGCTTCTCCTGCAAGAGCCAACGCTGCATCTCAACAAGCGTCTTACCATCAGTAGGAGTAATCGTCTTTATCGCCTCGATAGCAGCCACCTCTGTTGGAATTTTATAATCACGCCAGCTGTAATAAGCGTTTTTAGAATCGAAGTAACGTCCCTTTTCCTCCGTATAAACCGTATATTCCTTGATACTCTGCAGGTATTCGCGTGCCTTTTCAACCTTACCATACTGCTGAAGGATTACTGCAGTATTCGCTTTACCATATATAGTCAAATCCGTAGGCTTCTTGGTCAGGCGGTCGATGAGGTACTTTATGTCATTTGTAGCTCGGTCGTGATAGAACAAAGCATTGGTGTAAAGATAATCACAAAGGTCATCAGATGGGAAGAGTATCGTATTATACCTCTTCTCATCACGCTTCATTTCAGCCACACACTTAGCTACCTTCTTATCCATAAAACGGAAAGAAGCATTAATCATGTTTGTTACCTCTGGGCTTGGACTGGTAAGGTTCTGCAGACGAGCGAGTGTCTTCGTCACCGCAACCGTCATATAAAGACTTCCCTTCATTCCTGGCCACCAAGAGAACGAACCATCAGAGTTTTGCAGTTTCTTTAGACTTGAGAATGTTGATGTCAACTTGTTCTGCAACTGATTCTCATCGAAGAAACGCACGAGTTGCTGTTTCTGTTCGCTTTCATTCTTAGCATCCATCACCCAAGGAGTTTCGTCAAGTGTCAAAGACTTGAGTTCTTGATTCTTCTCCAAAGCCGACATCATTGACGTTTCTTTACCCGTTTCCTTCTTCCATTGCTCAATAGTCTGCTTAATCGATGGGGAAGTACTCATAATCTGCTTACCCAAACGGTTTGCATAATAAGCCGAAACAAGACTGATAGCATTCTTTTCACTTGCATCTGACACATAAGGCAATGCCTGAATCATCAGCCAATTAGGGTTATTGGTGTACTCTACTGTCAGCTTCTGATCCGTACTCTTCTTTGGGAAAAGCTTACCAACATTAATCGTCTTCACCCCAGCATCATTCTGTGTGAATGGATAGGTGTTTGTTACATACTCCTTATTCTGAAGTACTGAGAGGTAATGTTGCTCACCATCAGAGAAGCCATCGCCCTCAACCGTGAAGCGAACAACGAGTAAGGACTGGTCAGCTGTAAGCTTATTTGCATTCTTTGCCAATAACGAAGCTAAGCTATAAGTTGCTGAACCACTCCCTTGTGCCTTCAAAACAACAGCTTTACTATCCGTAAAGAGCACCTTCTCAGTTGCTGGGTCAAGGATTTCAACCTTTGCTTTTGCATTGATATCCTTCTCAGATTGGTTGAACAAACGAGCAGAAACCATTGCTTCGTCACCCAAACGAACAAAGCGAGGCATATTAGGCTGCACCATCAAGGTCTTCTGAGCAACAATATCATCAGAAAGGAAGCCATTGTTCATATCCTCATCGTGTGCCAATCCCATGAAACGCCAAGTAGTAAGGCTCTCTGGAAGCGTAAACTTAATACTTACATTACCCTTTCCATCCGTCTGCAACTGTGGATAGAAGAAGGCTGTCTCATTGAGATTCTCACGCATAGAAGGCTTTATATTCTTCGGTTCGTCCTTCTCTGGTTTTATCTCCTCATCTTTCTTGACAACAGGAGCAGTAAATTTCACTTTCATTTCCTTAGTAGGTCCAAAGCCAACCTTAACGACCTCATTCATAGAAGACTCCTTTGCCAAAGCCATTGACTTAACGGCACGTGTCATGCTTACCATTCGGTCTTCTCTTGCTGAATAAATATAAGCATCTGGCGTATCATAATCTTCTAAGAAACGACTATCAAATCTCGAGAAAGACAACAGTTCTACATCAAAAGGTTTGATATTAGCTTCCCATGAAAGACCCAAACCTGAATAATCAGGACTCTCCCAGTTAACAGATGTATAGTTAAGCGAGAAGAAGTTACCTAAGTTCCATGAATTAGACAAGAACTGATCAAGACTCTTGTCATAAAGCGTTGCCATCAGTTGAGCATTGGCAGCCTTACCATCAGGACGATTAATAGTTACCGTCCACTCCTCTTGCTGTCCTGGGATAAGTTTATTACGGAAGGTCTTCCATTTTACAATTAAGCTCTTATCTGGTAACGGACGCCTAATCCTCTCTGAATGAGAATACATTATGCCATTCTTTACCCAAGCATAATTAAGAAACATCTCATCACCATACTCTTCCTTATAAACAAACTTGCGTGTCTGTATACTATTGCTTTGATTGAAAGTGCCTGTTTCAATCACTTTATTACCTGAGAAGATAGAATAAACAACATATTGATTCTCATCACTTGAACCCACCTGCATATAGATAGGACCACCATCGCGTGGGAATTGGTTCCCACTCAGATAGAACCAGTCATGTGTCTCAATAACAGGACGCTTATCATCAAAAGAGAAGACGACAAAATTCTCATCTATCGTATCTGTTCCGCAAATAGCATGTAGGCGATAAGCACCAGAAGACAAACCCTTTATAGCAACATTATCATTTGCCTTCGCGGTCTTATAATCGCTATAACCATAATTATTCTTATCCTTCTGCTGTGGTACAATTACATACTTCACTGTTCCATCAACAGGAGATCCTGCAGCATTCAGATAATTAAACTTAATCGTTTTAAGACTGTCACGCAGATTCTTCTCAGCAATATTACAAGAAAGACTTGCCTCCTTTGTTCCTAATGGCAATGAAGCAAACCCGTCATGTGTCTCACCTGCGGCATCGGTTACCGAAGCCTCAACTCTAAAGTTATAGAAAAGTGAACGATAACCCTTACCAGACTTCAATTCCTTCTTGGCTTTGTCAGATAAGACAAAAGGCACAGTAACAACAAACTCTCCCTTGTCGTCTGTGACAACATCTTGCTCGTTCACTTCCTCACTGTCTTCATAGAAGCGACTCCAATAGCTTATATTACGTGTAACGACATAATGCACCTTTGCACCTTGTACAGGTACACCAGCAAAACTCTTGGCACGACCAATCAACTTGATAGAATCACCGACAGCATACTTCTCCTTATACTCGTCAAAATTTACATCAAACGTTGGACGCTTGTACTCATCTACTTGGAAACGCTTAGATCCTTTTGTTCCAAAATCAGCATAAATAGAGAAACTACCTGTCAGTCCACTTGTTGGAAGATTAAAGTCTGCTGCAGCAGTACCGAAACGGTCGGTGGTTACTGACTTACGTCCTATCTCCTTATAATTGGCATCTTTCAAAACCATATCGAAGGTTTGTCCGCCTGCAGCCTTAGTCTTATAGTCTTGCTTGGTGTTCTGATAAGCAATGACAGATGTATGCACCGTCTGCCCAGGACGATAGATACCTCTATCCGTGAAGACCTGAGTTACCATCTTGTTATAGTTCTCCTTATCGTAGTCATACGAACCCTCCAGTTGAGTTTCTTCAAAGGCTTTATCCTTATTCGTAAAGACATAGATGTCAGGGGTAGTTCTTTCCGAGTCAAAAACTACCTCTCCATTCTTGTTCGTAACCAGTTTCTTAACGATAGAAGGCTTATCATTATAATAATTTGGATAGGTAGCCTGAACCGTTGCATTTGCTACTGGTTGACCATCCACAACATTAACAACAACATACCGTGCTTTCTTCTTTGGTTGCAGTTCGCTCATGACATAGAGGTCACTAACATAGTAGAAAGCATATTTCGGTGTAAAATTCTTTTTAGGCGTTTCTACCTTAATGAGGTAAACACCCAGAGGTAATGTAGGCATTAAGAAAGAGTCTTTCACCTCTTCATAATCCTTATGACCAGTGAACGTACGGTTTATCGTCTGCGTTGTTGCAGGCAACAGACTTGCCTTCAACTTAGCCATGTCGTCTTTATCTACAAAACTGATAGAATGATTTCCTGATAGTTTCGTACGCGTAACCGTTACAACTACATCTGACACATTGCGCGTATTCAACTTAACCCAGTTATTCTTCTCCGTCGAACTAACATTACGCTTATCGAAACTCACTTCAAACATCGGTCTTGTCAGTTCTGCACGAGCATTACGTAATGATATGATTCTATTCCATGATGCCCAACGGACAAGTGCATTATCAATATAAGCTATCTTTTCCTCAACCGGAGTATCTTCTCCCATACAAGCATAACGCTTCAACACAACTTCTCCACATATTGGTAAGTCGCTATACGCCTGCATGAGTGAGTCGAGTTTTGGAATACTCTCTTTCTCCTCATTTATTCCCATCAATGCTGTGTAACAAGCTGCTTCACGGTTTCCAACGCTTTTATAATAGCTATGCAGTTTGTCGTAGTTACCCACCTGCATACCAATAACATGCAGTAGGTCACCCTTGAAGATATCATCGTTTTTACCTATCTTTATCAAAGGCTTAAAGTCGGCTGCTTTCTGACTTGCCAACAGAGAAGGGTTAGCAAGTGCCTTCTTAAAGTAGTCGTCAGCATTTCCACTTTCTTCATTCCGTCCTATCACACCCAAGACACAGTTGTAGACAGCCGACAAGACTTCATCCTTCCCTTCTACCATCTTTGCCTTTGCCTTCAATCGCTTTAACTCTACCTCAGCAGAGTCGGGTGCAATCTCTGTCTGTAACCTCGATGCTAACAGACTGGCAGCTAAGATTTGCCCATAGGCTTTCTCTTTCTGTGCTTTCTGTTCAATCTTCTTTAACAAGCTGATTTGTGTCTTTGGTAAGTCCTTTTGCTCAGCTTGATTTACTTGTTGCCATAAGGCGTCAAAGCTCTGTGCTGTTACTGTAATTGGCAACAACAGAAATATAATTGATAAAATGACAAGTGACTTTTTCATACTCTCTTTCTTTTATTAATTGCAAAGATAATGCTTTTCAAGTAAAAAACGAAAGATGAGCTATGTATATTGTATAAGATGAATACTACTACCGCACAATATAATTAAACTTATCAAAGTTTGTAAAGCCCATCTCTTCCAACTGTTGCTGGCTCTGCTGGCGGTCTTCGTCTGTATTATATTCAGGTATCAAGGGTAGACGGATGATTACCTTATCAGCATATCCATTCGCTGCTAACCATTGAAGATTACTAACTACCTGCTTATTCTCTTTACATCCATATGCTTTGTAGATATCAGGGTTCATGTCCTTAATATCTACATACCACATCTGCACCAACGAGGCAATAGCTTTGACATTCTTAAGCGGTACGTTGAGCGATGTTTCTATTGTCAACTTCCATTCGGGATTCATTATCTCGGCAAAGGCTTTAATGAACTCTGAACGTAAAAGGGGTTCACCACCACCAAAACAGATACCGCCACCCGTTGCCACAAAGTAAAGGTCGTCAATCTCCACCTCACTATACAACTCACCGGGCGTCAGCCTGCACCAAACACCATCAGCCTGCAAGCACTGAGCGTTTAAGCAGTACTGGCAATGAAGCGGACAACCATGAAAGCCTACCAATGTTGTTACGCCTTCGCCATCCGTGGTGAGCCTGTGCCGATTAATGGCAATAAACGGTGCTGTTATTTCTGATTGCATTTCTCTTTATGTGATTGAGGAGCAGTGCTGTCGGCTAATTCTTTCTCTAAATACTCCCTATCTATCTCCCCTACTTTGTCAAGAGAGGGTTCTAAACGGACAACCATCTCATCAGGATTACGAATAGACTTCACTGCTATCACCTTATCCTCAAACCCATAAGATGAAAACACGAGGGTATCATTACGATTAACCTGCAATACAAATCTTCCATCTTCGCCCAAAGACAGTCTCTTCTTACCTCCTAATAGCATAACATTAACTTCCGCAGCAGCCTTACCAGTAGAAGAGTCGAGCACTCGTCCAATAATAACAATAGCATTCTTCGAATCTGCAGTGAGCGCTTTTGGTATCACTACTGTATCACCCATAACTGGCATATCAGTAGAATCCTGAGCTTTATTCTCAACGTTGCAAGCTTTGGGAGTGTTCTGACATGATGTAAGCGGAACCGTAGCAACACAAAGACCAGCAGCCAAACCAGCCACTTTCATGCCCCATCCCTTGCGTTTCCGTTCTCTTAACTGCGCCTCTAAATAGCGTATCTCCGCCTCACAAGCAGGGCAGGTTCCTGCACAATCCCCTTCGTAATGACACTCCTTAGGTTGATAGCTGATACCATTCGCATCCGCTATCTGCTGCCGAATATCCTTCAGCAACTTACAAGTACTCTTTCCTTTTACCATAATCCTTATTCTTACTTACACTTCTTTTTATTCTTCTCCTTATGTGACTTCGGTTTATAAGTCCTATGACCATACACGTCATCGTAGTTCAAAACGGTTACAACCCCTCCTACTATGCACGATAAACCCGATAAATCAGAGACTTCCAGTATAAAAACATTATTATCAGAATGCAAAAGCGAACTTACACGAACTTTCTTATCCTTACAACCTATATATGAAATAACCAACGAAGTGTCTGGTGATAGCTTCAAAGCAAACTGTCCATCTACGTTTGTTGCGACGCCCTTGTTTGTCCCGTCTATTACAACAGAAGCACCTATCGCTGGTTCTTTATCATCACTACCAATGACCATTCCACGTACAACTACAGGTGATGCACAACCATCAGAAAGGTCTACTACCTTTACATCGCCTTTCTTGGCTGTATGTACAGGACGATTAGCCGTACTATCAGACTTAACAGCTTGCGCAGCAGCTGTCATCGGCATTACCGTAGCGCAGATACCTGCAGCAATACCAGCCACCTTCATACCGAAGCCATTACCCTTACGCGCCTTTAACTCACGTTCAAGATAACGTATCTCCTCCTCACAAGCAGGACAAGTACCTGCACAATCCCCCTTGTGATGACACTCTTTAGGCTGATAACTGATACCATTTGCATCCGCTATCTGTTGCCGAATATCCTTTAGTAGCTTACAAGTACTCTTTCCTTTCGTCATAATACTAATCCTTACTTACACTTCTTTTTATTCTTCTCCTTATGCGATTTCGGTTTATAAGTCTTATGACCATATACGTCATCTTTGCTGGTAGGTAGTGTAGCTATTGCTACAATTCCATCTAACATTGCCTCTCTATCTTCCTCAAGCACTATAACATTATTACCAGAATGCAAAAGAGAGCTTACATGAACCTTCTTTGTCTTGTATCCGATATATGAAATAACCAACGAAGTGTCTGGTGGTAACTTCAAAGCAAACTGTCCATCTATATTTGTTGCAACGCCCTTTTTTGTTCCGTCTATTACAACAGAAGCACCTATCACTGGTTCTTTATTATCACTGCCAATGACCATTCCGCGTACAACCACAGGTGATGCACAACTATCAGAAAGGTGTACTACCTTTACATCACCTTTCTTAGCTGTCTTTACAGGACGATTAGCCGTACTATCAGGCTTAACAGCTTGCGCAGCAGCTGTCACCGGCATTACCGTAGCGCAGATACCAGCAGCAATACCAGCCACCTTCATACCGAAGCCATTACCCTTACGTGCCTTTAACTCACGTTCAAGATAACGAATCTCCTCCTCACAAGCAGGACAAGTACCTGCACAATCCCCTTCGTGATGACACTCCTTAGGCTGATAGCTGATACCATTGGCATCCGCTATCTGCTGCCGAATATCCTTCAGCAACTTACAAGTACTCTTTCCTTTTACCATAATCCTTATCCTTACTTACACTTCTTTTTATTCTTCTCCTTATGCGATTTAGGTCCTTTCTTAGGATGATACTTTCCTGTTGTTCCTTTTATGCCTCCAAGGGTGAAACTAACATGCTTATAGGTAGTATCCTCCTCAAGATAAATCGTCTTATCCTTTGTCGCTAACAGCTCTTTAACCGTTACATAAGTCTTATGATAGCCTACAAAGCCAGCTTCTAAGGTGTCGGTTGGTAAAGCTTTCACTGCATACCAGCCATCCACATTGGTACACGTCCCCAATCCATTTGGCGCTATTGAACCTTTCAACATAACAACTGCTCCAAGTAATGAATCTTTTGTTTCCTTATCAAGCACCTGTCCACGTAAAAGCACAGCATCAGGATTACCATTCGTCAGGTCTACCACTTTTATACTATCCTGCTTTATGAGCTGGGGATTCACCTCCAGACTAATCTTACTCTCTGTTTGTACCATAGCAGCCATTGGCAATACTGTCACACAGACGCCAGCTGCGATACCTGCCACCTTCAAGCCTAAACCGCTATGCTGTTTATTCTTCAGTTGTTCTTCAAGGTAACGGATTTCCTTCTCACAGCCAGGACACGTACCTGTACATTCACCCTTATGATGACACTCTTCAGGATGATAGCTTATTCCGTTCTCATTTGCTATTTTCTGACGGACATCCTTCAAGACTTTGCAAATGGCTCTCCCCTTTTCCATAAATAATTATTTAAGCGTTAGTAAATAAAAGACCTTGCTACAAAAATATAAAAAAAAGAAGATAAACAAAAACAAACTGACATTTTTGTTATTAGATGACGATAAATTTAATCGTTCACTATAAAATACACATGAAAAGTATTAGCTTATCAACAGATGACGACATATTTACACCGCTTACTTAAAAACACACCTTATATGTCTACTATTTGTATCTTGCCTCAAATAAGATGATACTTATAAAGTCCCCCAGCCCTGTTCAAGCCTCGTGCGGAGGCTCCGCACATGTGGTGCGAAGGCTTAGCACCATTTGTGCTGAGGGCATATTGCCTTATAATATATCACTGAGATACGAGCAATTTATCTTCCAACGACTGATTAGAGATTAAACTCTGATAACTTGGTGATACAATTATCCCCTCTGCAAAACCTTTCATATGGTCGATACCATTGGTTCTGAGAGGGGATAATATCTTTCTTTTAATTTCGTCAAGCAATGTTCATTAACTCTCCACAACAGTAAATTTGGAGAAGTCTGTCATACGAAGCAGTTCCTCATAAGAGGTCTTAGGGTTCTTCTTCATATAGTTGTCTACAGCCTCCTCATACCGACTGTGATAGGTTCGCTTTGTCATTATCTGATTGACAATCCATTGTATCTTTCCAATCTGCAAGTCACGCTCCACTTGCGGACGCGATTCAAAATGCTGCAAAGGATAGATACTCATCAAATAGAATGTCATACAATCTGGAAGGATGTATTCACGTGACATCTGTTTACGCTGTGTTGGCGAATAAAACTTCGCATACAAAGGGTAATTAGGACCGAGATACTTGTCAAGCGAGATACCGATAGTACCATTACCCACGACAACACTTTGGTCTAAAGCTGATATCTGTGCATAGACTCTTGGGATTGTAATGTTCGGCAAAGCCTGTTTCAGTCGTCTGAAAGCTCCACTAAACTGATGATCAAGGTCTTCTGTATTGGCAAACTCCGACTCAACAGCAGCAATGACAGACTGTAAAGTCGTGTCTTGATAGAACTTCAAGAACTTTGTATTGATGTCTGGATCGGTTATCTCACCAATCTTTACGACATCCTCTATCAGTGTACGGGTCTCTATCGGATACTCTGTATTCATCTGCTGGAGCGCAGAGAAATCACCTGTTGTCAAGTAACGATATTCCAAACGGTCATAGCGATCTATCTCTAATAACAGTGAATTTTCATTCACGTCATCAGATGAAAGTTTGAACTGACAGCCTACACAGGTGAACAGAACAACTAATAATATGCAATAGAGATATCTCACTGGTTACTTTCTGGTTACTTTTTACAATATTTGAGTATTGATTGCAAAATTACTAAAATATATTTTAAAACGCAAGTGTTCTGCTAAAAATATTAAAATAACATGCAACTATATCCCATTTTCATTCAGATAAGGAGCTAAAAAACTTACGACCCTTCACGTAATATTGCCAAAGAAGGGCATATTTCTTACGCCCATCATTCGTACAAGAAGGGAGGTTTTCTCGATGTTTTACCACTCCATCAAGACGAATAGGTAATCTCTCAAACTCATGTCGCCACTTTTTAAAAGCCCTACGAGCTGAGAAAATCGCCTTAAATTCACCCCAATTATGATTCAGAATCAGCGTTTGAAATGCAGCTAAATAGTCTAAAAACCATCTTACGCGCATGACATGTTTCAAGTCATCCTCTGGTAAGTTCTTCCATAACATGGTCAAGTTATTACGGAAGTTCAGGAAGGTTTTACGTGGATTTGACTTAGGTAATGTGCCGCCTCCAACGTGATAAACATAGCTTTCAGGGAAACAGAAGATGCGCTTACCCATCTGATGCAGACGCCAACAGAGGTCGATTTCCTCATTATGAGCAAAGAATCTGCCTTCCAATCCACCTGCTGCCCAATAGTCTTTGGCACGTATCATCAAGCAAGCTCCTGTTGCCCAAAGTACCTCTTCACTATTATCATACTGCCCATTATCATCCTCCACCGTGTCAAAGATACGTCCACGGCAGAACGGATAGCCATAACGATCGATGAAACCTCCCGATGCACCGGCATACTCAAAAGCATCAGGATTAGCAACAGAAAGCAATTTTGGCTGACAAGCTGCTATGTCCTCATGGGCGTCCATCTCCTCGATGAGGGGCATAAGCCAGTGGTGTGTGACCTCAACATCACTGTTTAACAACACGTAATATTCACTGTCTACCTGCTTTAGCGCACGATTATAGCCTTCCGCAAAGCCGTAGTTCTCAGCTAATTCTATCACCCGAACATGTGGATAAGTTTCTTTCAACCATGCGACAGAGTCATCTGTTGAAGCATTGTCGGCTATGATAACCTCTGCTTCATCTCGTGAGAATTTCAGCACGGAAGGAAGATATTGCTCCATCATGCTTCGTCCATTCCAGTTCAATATGACTATCGCTACTTTCATAAGAGTTCTGCCTTTAATGAACTTTGATCGAAATTAAACTCTCCCAATCGTACTCGGAGAATCTGGTTGTCATATTCTTCCTTTGCCTGATCGGGCGATAATTCTACACGAATATAGTTATCTGTAAAGCCATGCATAGCCTTTCCTCGTGCCGCTTTCTCAAAGAGGACGTCTGCCTCCTGCCCTATATGTTCTGCATAGAAAGCACGTGTCTTCTCATCAGAGAGCTTCAAAAGCTTATGCGCACGGTACTTCTTCTCACGGTCATCTACCACATAAGGGATTGACAATGCCGCTGTTCCTGGACGTTCCGAATAAGGGAAGACATGGAGTTGGGTGACTGGAAGAGAGTCGAGGAAGTTATAACAATCCTCAAAATACTCTGGACGCTCGCCACGAGAACCTACCATCACGTCCACTCCGATAAATGCATCGGGCATCTTTTCCTTAATAAGTTTTATCTTACGAGCAAAGAGTGCCGTGTCATAACGACGGTGCATCAACTCCAACACCTCGTCAGAACCACTCTGAAGTGGGATGTGGAAATGTGGCATAAACGCTCGTGACTCTGCACAATACGCTATCAACTCATCATCGATCAAGTCGGGTTCCAACGAACTAATACGGAATCGCTGTATGCCCTCTACCTTATCCAATGCCTTAACGAGGTCTAAGAAACTCTCACCTGTGGTCTTACCGAAGTCACCTATATTCACTCCCGTCAATACAATCTCCTTTCCACCCTCTCTTGCAGCCTCCTCTGCCTGCGCAACAAGCGACTGAATAGTCGGGTTACGTGAGAATCCACGAGCAAAAGGAATCGTACAATAAGTGCAGAAGTAATTACATCCGTCTTGCACCTTTAGGAAGTAGCGTGTACGATTACCACGTGAGCAACTTGCTTGGAAACTTTTAATATCCTTCGTCTTAACAGAGTGATACTCTCCCTCTGACGCCTCTTCTTTAGCTGTATCGACCTTATTCCAAGCATCACTAAGATACTGTACGAGGTCGGCTTTCTCATTACTACCCAACACAAGGTCAACACCTTCTATCTTCGCTACCGTTGCACTCTCAAGCTGGGCATAGCAACCTGTCACGATTACGAAAGCACCTGGGTTCTGGCGAACCATACGATGGATGATCTGACGGCACTTATGGTCAGCAACCTCAGTAACCGAACAGGTATTAATCAGACATATGTCTGCCTGCTCAGTCTTCTTCGCTTCACGCACGCCCATATTATATAAGGTACGCGCGAAGGTACTTGTCTCTGAGAAGTTGAGCTTACAACCCAACGTATAGAACTTGGCTGTCTTGCCTTGAAATGCTGCTGTATCTATCATATAACTTGCAAAGTTACAGTAAAATGAAGACAAAACCAAAGAAATAACCCCGTTTGCTCATCAGAAAAAACAAGAAAGAGCCAGAAAATAAGATTTTACACGCTAAAACAAGGCTTTAAAGCCGCTAAAAAGAAAGGGTTTTTAAATTGTGTAGGCACACATTAAAATCTTTAACATTTATTTAATATTCATATCCTATTGATTATCAATAGCTTACGAATTTGTTACAAAAGAAGAACAAAAAAAGTTCTAAAAATATTATTGCCGTATAAAAAAAATACTTACCTTTGCATCGTTTTAACAAACAAATGATTGTTTTACAGATTTAAAAAGCAAAGAAAATGAAGAAATTAGTTTTAATGTTCGTAGCTATCGCAGCTATCTCTTTCGCATCTTGTGGTGGTAACTCTAAGCCAGCTCAGAACGCTGACTCTACAGCAGACTCAATGGCTGCTGATTCAATGGTAGATAGCGTACACGCTGATTCAGTTGCTGCTGATTCAGTTGCTGCTGACTCTGTTAAGTAATCAGAGAACGAACAGAAAAAGAGAGAAATTGGCCGCAGGACATTGTCCTGCGGTTTTTTCGTTTATAGACATGAGGTAATCAGAACCATGATTTAACTAATTCAGAATTCAAAATTCATAATTCATAATTATGATTACTGCTTTTGCTGTAGATAAGATAACTAAATCACTTTGAGACAAAGTAAGATTAAGACAGAATAAAATAAAGACAAAGTAACAGAGAAACAAAAGAAGGGCGGAATATAAAGACAGAGTAACAGAAAAACGTTTCTTTTGTTGACAAGATAACGAGTAGACAAGTTAACAAGTTGCTTGTAAGCGGGGGAATTAAAAGACAGCGTAACCCTAAGAACAAAAGTTGAATTTGATTAAGATAGGGGAATAGAAGAACGATTGATTTTCGCATCCTTCTGCTTTTTAAATTCTCTATAGCTTTTGTGAGAATGAGGGGTTTTGTAAATAAAATTCTAAGACTGCAAACGAAAAGGGCGTAAATCGGCTTCCAATTAACGCCCTTTTGGCTTGCTAAAGATGCCCTTTTGAAGTCCAAGTAACGCCCTTTTGAAGCCTTACTAAGCACCTTTTGAAACACGACTATGCAACTCGCTGATTCTTTGTAACTTACAAAGGCAACCTTTTAGCTCGTTTTATCGCCTTTTAAAGCCTCAAAACACGCTCATTATGTAAACAAATTTCAAATCTCGGAAGAGTGTTTTGCAACATTTGCAATCATCAAAAGAAAAACATTCTACAAAGCAATTTTATAATAGTGACGGCGTTTATAGCATAAAAGGGGTATAGACTAAAATTCTGTTTTGGTCAACCTTTTAGGGCATATGCACTTATCCTGATTGTTGATATTGGTAAAATCGTGAGGTATGAGATACTACTTACTTTCTATTCTTTTATCTGTTTTGCTCGCTGCTTGCAGCAGAAACGATGGACCCGTTTACCCCAAAGAATTTATAGGGAATTGGGTTGGTGTGGAAAAGACAAACATTGGTATGCGTCCAACACTCGACGTGACGGATTCTACTGTTGCATTCGACCCAGGTGCAGGCGACACTTGCAAGTGGTTTAATAGTTACCACTTTGTGAACGACTCTCTTTTTTTAGTCTATGAGGAAGAAGATACCAACCGTTGTAAAGTCATAGAGTTACACGATAGTATACTGATTATCAAAGGCTTGCCATGGAACGAGGAGAAAGCAGTTAGCTTTGTACGGCAAAAAAGAGGGTCTCCAAGACTTTAGAGTGATAAGGTTTGCTACTTTAGGTTAGGTTTCTGAGGAAATGTCACACGGAGGGACGGAGAATACGGAGGGATATCAAAGCAAAGCAATGAAAGTAACGGAGGCACCGTCGGTGCATAGAGCAACGGAGGTTGTTTGCACACTTTTTTAGCAACTTTATGCCCAAAGCATTTATCCCAAAAGTTATCAAGAATCTGTAGGCTACACCTCTGTCGTTCTTTGTGCCGTCGGCACCTCCGTGACATTGCGTTTACCTCCGTCCCCTCCGTGACTCCGTGTGCCTATTATATAAGACGCTTAGTTGAGCACTCCATATTTCGGAAGAACCAAAAATAAGTATAACGTGTTTAAAATCGTCCTATTCATTTACGATAACTCCTTTATCCAAGTTTATTGTAAGTCTCTTACGCTCCTTCTCAAAGTCCTTCAGAAACCTGAATTTCACCCTATAATCTTCACAAATAATCCCAGCAACACCCTTTTGATAGATGACTCTATAATATGAAAATAAAGCAACATCCGCCATCAAAACACCCTCTTTCTTATAACCTAAGTATTGCTGAAAATAGAACTCAAAGGGAAGAAACTCATCTTGATGCCTATGAATATACTTCCTTACGACACTCTTAGCGAGTTCAAACTCCTTATCATTCAGTTGCTTTGGAACCTCTGTTCTGATCTTACCAAACAACGGGTCTCCATTAGCTGTTACCGCCTTCTCGGAAATAACATTGTATATTTTTTGTCCCGTCTCATCCTTTGCGTAGACATCCACAGTATCATTTGGAGAATGAACGGTTGTTACTTTTCGCTTCTCTGTTGTGCAACAGAGTAGAAGGAGACAAGAAAAGATAAGTAGTATAGTCTTCATACGCTTCGATTAATTGTTTTTCAACGGAATATCCCCTACAAATATCCATACAGACTGACTCTTTCCGTTCTCACTTTTTATTAAAGGTGAGAAGATACTATCACCATTTTCTCGTGCAATGGGGTACCGCTTATTCATAAACCAAACGGCATCTTTCGTGCGATAAAGATTCATCTTGATATAAGGTTTATCCGAAACATAATAGCCACCATATTCTTTCAAATCCTCATTATTGGGGAAGTCTTGCACCAAGATACCCTCTGTCAGTCCCTCACTTGTTATGGTATGAGAGAGGACTCCATCGGTATATACCCATCCGCGCAACAGTGTAAAGAACTTATTTCCGATACCTATTGGAGCCGTGTTGAAGTCGTAATCTTCACATTTCATGATGACAATGTCGTCCTTAAACTCCTTTAGATATTCCCTCTGGTCAGGAAAATGACCTACTGCGACTCCCGAATCCTTCTGCCCATCAGCCGTCTTTGTCTTGCAGGCAGTCAGCAGAAAGGAGAGAAAGAGCAGTATTAGGGCTGTTTGATATCGTTTCATATGCATCGTTGTTGTTCGTTTGTAGTGTTCGAAAAGAGGTGCTATTAGCTACGCCAAAGATAATAAAAATTTTGCATACGACAATGTAATTCTACTGATTTTCAGCCATAAAACAAAAATCCTCTTCACCCGAAAGAATGAAGAGGACGCTTATTTTATATTGTTTTGAACTTACAATGCAGTGAAAGCAGCTACAAAACCAAAGATGATACCCGGTGTGTTAGCAATCGCCAAAGGCCAGTCACGCTTCTCTTTGAACAATCCGTAAGCAACCCATAAGGTACAGTTTACACCTGCCATAAATGGCTGAATGAAGGTTCCCTTCTGCCCTGCTAAGTTGTTTTGTATCTGTGGAAAATAGAAAACATACATTAACACTGATGTTACCATACCAATCCATCCCATAGAGGTGAAGAACTTTTCTTTTGTCATATTATTCTGATTTTATTTGTTTATGAATACAAGAAAGATTTAGTTTATATCTTTTCTTTACCTATCTAACATTTCATTCTAACGCTACAAAGATACAAATTATTTCTTTTTATTGCTGTCCGGTAAAACTTAAATAACATATAAATCCTTGCGGAATAGCCTTTATATAGGTAATTCCGCATTCTTTTTTGAAATCCAAGCCCCCCTAATCAAATAAGTCAAGTTCTTTTGGTGGT